>PPYF01102402.1_pt1 | contig 82526 bp, 71 predicted proteins | sample 1559871 | NCBI WGS metagenome assembly PPYF01 (sample SAMN08240021, study PRJNA423297) | Human gut metagenome, whole genome shotgun sequencing project.
TTTTTGCAAATGCTTTAGCTGCCTCGTATCCAATTCCTGAACTGGCTCCTGTTATTGCTACAAATTTTTTATTCATTTACATTATCTCCTTTCAATGATATAATAGTTTAAAACGTGGAGTTTACTCCATGTCAAGTGACAAATGAGGTTTTCCACTGATTAGGGAGGTTATTTAAAATGGTTTATTCTTCTGGAGAATTTGCAAGATTTATGGGAATTAGTTTAGATACATTGCGTTATTATGAGAAAGAGGGGTTAATTAAGCCGAAACAGAAAGAAAACAAACGCAAGGTTTATGATGAGAGAGATGTACTCTGGATGCAATTTATATTACGATTAAAGAATACAGGAATGCCCATAAAAGAAATATTTAGATATTCAGAGTTACGTTCTAATGGTGATTCCACTTTGAAAGAGAGATTGGATTTATTGGTTGAACATAGAAAAAAAATAGAGGGAAATATATATGAACTTCAAAATAATTTGAGTAAATTAGATGATAAAATAGAATATTATAGGAAAGAAATTAAAGATAAGAATAGTAAATGAAGTATATGAGGGAGTATTGTAGAAATTACAATGCTCCTTATTAATTGTCGATGACAAGCAATAGGGAGTTAAAAAAACTGGAAAAATATTGAATAACTGCTTGACATGGAGCTGACTCCACGTTGTACATTTAGGATGTAGTAATAGAAAACATTTATTTCGTATGGAGCTCAACGGGCGGATTATATTGAAAAGGTCAACGACCTATAGAAGGGGGTGATTCCAATGGGGATATATAATCGAAGGTTAATTAACTGTTGGGAGAACAAATGGTTTTAAACACAGAATGAGGTGAATTAAATGAAGAAAGGAAAAGTTTTTGTAGCATTGACATTAGCATTATGTATGATTGGAAATTTAACTACCAGTGTTTTTGCTGCTGAGAATGAAGTAGAAACACCGGTTTCAGAGTCTGGAGTTTTTACAGATGAGTTTTACAATGCATCAGATGATACAATTGTTTGCTACATGGAAGGGGTTCCGATTAGAAAAGACCAGGTGAATGAATATGGTCTTGTAGATCCATCAGCATTTGACGTTCCAACAACAAGGGGTGTACCGACATCCAATTATGTTACTATCCCGAGCGGTTATAATGAAGCAATAGTAAAAACAACTATAGCAGCTCCTCGTTATAGTCAGAATAATACACTATACTATTTACAGCAGTTACATGGAGCACAGATGGCATCATCAATTGAAACCGGTGACACACAGGCATTGATTGGTTTGATTTTATGCTTTGTACCCAATGCCCAGGTGCCAGGATTTATGATCGGTTTGGATTCGGCATATAAAGCAGGTGTTGCCAGTGATATTAGAGATAGGACAGACTATGGTAATGCGGTCAGGATCAATGTTGCTTCATCTTCATTTGGTGTATTTTATGGTGTCTTTGACTGGTCCGGCCGTAAAATTGAAACCAGTAAAAATTATACGGATGGAACAACAGAAACTGTAAATTCTATTGTATATGGAAAAGGTTAATTAAGTTGCACATTTATTCGGTGGGGAGATATAGCACTCCCTGCCGAATATTTTTAAAATATAGTATATACATAAAATATTATTAGAAAGAAAGTCGAGGAGATTTCTGTGACAAGGGGCCGTATTTGGTTTTTACATTTATATTCATGTTTAAGAATTACTGATTTAGAAGTTTTATACCAAAAAATGCGTGAGTGGGGTTTGGAATTGCGAAGTAGTAATTCTTTCGCAGATTGTTTTGAAATAAAAGAAGGAGCAGACACTGAATATAAAATTGTTCCTACAAGTATTCCTGTTGATAATATAAATTTTAAGCATTGGAAATTGAAAACGAAAAATAACAAGTATTATATACTCGAATATGACGAGCAATGTAAGGAAACAGAAATATTTAGTGCTAATGTAAATAATTCTAATTCTTATATTTCTAAGTTTGTTTTTTTACTTGCCTTTCCAATATGTGTTTTTTATTTTATGCAAAAATTTAATGTTTTGGAGCACAGTGTGCTTCCTGGTTGGATGAGTTGCTTATTTCTGATAGCGATTTGTATTATATATTTGGGGCATTTTGGTGCATTACTTACTTCGTTTTTTCAAACAAGGCACTATATTAATAACAATGAAAAGGTAAAACAAAGTGGTGGAGAGTTTTTATTGCGTATTGCTATTTCGTGTATAGTGAATGTTTTACAAATAATGTTAGTGCTTATTATTTTTTTTGGAATTATGAAAGGTTAAACTACGTTAATTTCTTTAATAGAAAGAGGTGAAAGCAAATGGAGAAAACAAGATTTGAAAACGGAATGAAACAGCTACAGAAAATAGATGGTGCTGGAGGAGAGGCAGTAATTGAGTCTTTACAGGATATATCCCCGGATTTGGGTAAATATATTATAGAATTTGCCTTTGGTGATATCTATACAAGAAATGGATTGAATCTGCAGGAACGAGAAATTATTACCATTACCAGCCTGTTAACAGCGGGAGGATGTGAACCGCAATTGAGAGTACATATTAATGGTGCTTTGAATGTGGGGGTTACACCAGAAAAGATTGTTGAGACATTTTTACAGTGTATCCCATATACCGGGTTTCCAAAAGTTTTGAATGCTATATTTGAGGCAGAAGAAATATTTAAGGAACGAAGTAAAGAAATATAGAGTTTATGATTGACTGCAAACTAGTATCCTTATTAGGATTTAAAAGTGTATGCATTATTGAAAAATAAATACATTATTGTACGAAATAGTTACAAAATAAGATAATAATAGTAGTTATGCTTTATAATATAAATGTGTTTATTAAGAAGGGATGGTAGAAATGCAATTGAGTATTATACTTGAATACTTACCATATGCTTTAGTAACAAATTTTACACCAGGGCCTAATAATATTTTAGCGTTAAATTCTGCTAAGTCATATGGATTAAAAAAAAGCAGGAATGTGTTATTAGGAATTTGCACCGGATTTACGTGTATCATGTTTTTATGTGGTATTTTGTGTATTTCATTGAGTCAAATTAGTGACGTATATCAAAGTAGAATGAAGTATGTTGGTGCGGTTTATTTATTATGGCTTGCATGGCACATATTTATAAGTAAACCTGATGCAAAATCAGAAGTTATGAGTAAGAAACCTTCATTTATGTCTGGTTTTATTGTCCAATTTGTTAATGTCAAAGTAATGTTGTATGGTATGGTTTCTATAACTTCATTTGTCTTTCCATATACAAAATCAAAACTTATTGTTTTTTTATTTGTTATTGGAATGTCAATCCTTGGAGCATTAGCTGCATTAACTTGGGCATTTGCAGGAAGTATATTTCAAAAATTTCTTAATAACCACTATAGAATAGTTAATACAGTTATGGCGTTAATACTATTAAAGAGTGCATTTGATTTAATATTTTAAAGTAAAATGTCAAAAACACATAACTATTAAATAAAAACGAAAAGAGGAAGTGTTCATGATTAAAGTACCAGCGATAAAGCAATTTGAAGATATTGTAAAAAAGTATCCTCATAATTTAGCAATCGTAACGGAACGTGAAAGAGTTAACTATGATGATTTAAATAAAAGAGCGAATCGATTAGCAATTGGTTTAAGAAAAAGTGGAATAAATTACCGAAATGCAATAGGGATTTGCCTGCCACCTTCAATCGACATGGTAGTTTCCGTTTTAGCCATACAGAAGCTGGGTGTGCCATACGTGCCTATTGATATATCTTATCCTGCTGAACGGATAAAGTATATGATTAGTGATGCAAGAATATCTTGTCTTTTAACATTTGAAAATTTTGCAAAGAAGATTAGAGATATTAAAGTTGATATATTGTCTTTGGATTGCTTTGATTATCAAAATAACGAGGACGAAAACTTCCCTTTGCAGGAGAATGAGATTGTTTACATATTATATACTTCGGGGAGCACGGGGAATCCAAAAGGTGTAGAGGTTTATCAAAAAGGACTAAGTAATTATCTGAGCTATAGTTGCGATAATTATCTAATTAATAAGCCCTGTGCGAATACTCCAGCATCTTTTGTTTATCTGCCATTGGCCTTTGATGCGTCAGTTACGAGCTTATATACACCATTAATGGTTGGACGGGCCGTAGTAATACCCACTAAACAAGGACTAGAAGTATTTGAAGATCCATTAGTCCAAAATAGCAATTTTGATTTTGTTAAACTGACACCGGCGCATTTATTAATTTTAAAAGAGCAAATGGAGCCTGAACTGCTGGCAAATTGGACAAAATATTTGGTTGTGGGAGGTGAGGCTTTAACCTTGCAGCACCTTACATATTATAAAGATTTAGGTCTGAACTGGACGATAGTAAATGAATATGGCCCTACAGAAGCTGTTGTCGGGAGTACAACGTATTTCTTTTCACTCGACACGTCAATTTCAGATAAAATACCTATCGGCAAACCTATCTATAATACTTCGATTTATATTGTGGATAAGCAGGGAAAACTTGTTCCAAACGGTGTCATCGGAGAAATTGTAATAGGAGGTGCGGGTGTAGCTAAAGGTTATCACAATAATGAAAAATTGACAAAAGAGAAATTTATTGAAAATTTTAAAACTTCCGGCAATAGAGTTTATAAAACTGGTGATCTTGGTATTAATCAAGATAATGGCGAAATTCTTTATTGTGGTCGTATAGATGATCAGGTTAAAGTTCGAGGATATCGAATTGAACTTGATGATATCGAAGCAGGATTAAAAAAAATACAAGGGATTGTTGATGCGGCTGTGATTGTAAAAAAAGCAGAAAAAAACATGAGTACAATAGAAGCATTTTATGTCTGTGATTATATCAAGGATAGTGATGAAATTAATACTGAACTTGGAAAACATCTGCCTACATATATGTTACCAACAAAATATACTCGTATCAATAAAATGCCAATCACAACAAATGGAAAAATTGATCGCAAGGCATTGGGAACACTAAAAACAAAATCTTTCAAGACAGAAGAAAAATTAACTAATGTTGAAAGTAAGCTTCTTACACTTTGGACAGATGTCTTAAAAACACAAAATATTAGAACTACTGATAAATTCAGTGTTTTGGGAGGCCATTCTCTACTTGCAGTAATGTTAATTGCAAAAATAAATCAAGAATTTTCCGTAAAGCTACCTATATTATCTCTTTATCCTAATGGTACACTGCGAGATATAGCTCAACAGATAGAGGCGGAAAAGAAAAATACGAAGGAGGCAATATGATGACTAGTGAACATATAAGATGTACAAGATGTAATTTACCAGCAACATACAAAAATATCAACTTTGATAGTGATGGGGTTTGTAATTACTGCCATGAGGCGGAGAAACATACTGATTTAAAAACATTGCTGACATTTGATAATGAAGAGAAATTAATTCAATCATTACAAAAGTTTAAGAATGAAAGCGGAAAATATGATGTCGTTGTACCTCTGAGTGGCGGAGTTGATAGCAGTGTAACGTTAATAAGGATTGTGCAAAAATACAACCTTGTACCATTGGCGTTTCATAATGATCACGGATATGAAGATCCGATTGCTACAGAAAATGTTAAAAAGTTATGCAAAGCTCTTGATGTAGATTTAGTAATTAAACAGCAGGATTTAAGCTTTATGAAAAAGCTTTTTCGTTATACGCATGCGGCTAAAAGTCGTGGACTTAGTTCCTGTTTTGTGTGTGGTGGATTCATTTATGCGAATGCACTTGAAATCGCAGAGGCATTCAATGTACCTTTAGTTATTAATGGATATTCAAAAGGTCAAGCATTTATGATGGATGATAATAGCGACGCATTGGAACTTTGGTCTGGTCTTTTGGAAGAATTTCAAAAAGATACAGAATTTTTTAAGGAATTTATGCGTAAACAGGAACCAATGGGAACGCAGGTTCTGTTAAAAAGTAAAAATGATTTGGAGAATCCTATTCCCAATGGAAAACATCTGGTTATTCCATTTTATGTGTTTAAGTTTAATAGGACTGATAAAATGGCATTGCGTGAAGAATGCGAAAAATTATTTGGGTGGCAGCAAATAGAAACTACTTATCCAATGCGAACAACTAATTGTAAAATGGTTTGGCTTAATACCTATGTTGATCAATGCCGGCTTGGATATAGTATGTATGATGAGGAATATGCAGGCATTGTTAGGGCTGGTGAAATGTCTCGTGAACAAGCTCTTAAAGATCTCGAATTTAATCCGCCTATGGAACTTATTCGAGAATTAGCTAAAGAAGTTGGTACAGATATTGATTCAATAAAGTGATTACTGATAAAATCCACATTTAGAAGTTTGGAATATTACCTCTCTATATATTTAATACAGAGAGGTAATATTGGAATTAGGGGTGCTTATGATGAATGATATAAAATTATTTTGTTTTCCACATCTTGGTGGTTCTGCATCCATATATTATCAATGGAAGACATTTTTTTCAACTGGGATAGAAATATGTCCGATTGAATTAGCAGGTAGAGGAGAAAGAAACAAAGAACCATTTTATAGAAATTTTGAAGAATTAATTATAGATGTTGCAAATCGTATAATCGATACTAATATAAAAAATTGCGGAGCTTATGCCTTTTGGGGACATAGCATGGGGGCATTAATTGCGTATGAAGCTGCATATTTCTTGATGGACCATGAAATGGATGCTCCTGTGCACATTTTTTTTTCGGGCCGGAATGCACCTGATATCAAAGATGACATGCTAACTGAAGATTTAGATGATGATAGTTTTATTAATAGGCTTAATTGGTTAGGTGGGATACCTAAAGCTATTTTTGATTATCCAGAATTAGTGAGTGTAATCTTACCCGTTCTAAAAGCTGACTATCAAGTAATGCGAACATATGGATTTAATTTGCATAAGAGGAAGATAAAAAGCGATATAACAATAATTACAGGTGATAATGATGCAAGTATTAATTATAGGGAATTGGAAAAATGGCGTTTATTGACTGAAAAGAAATGTTCTATAAATTACATGTCAGGGGGACATTTTTACATGGAAAATAACCTGGAAGATTTAATTGAACTAATTAAAACTGTACTTGCAAAATATTGATTTATTAAAAGGAGCAAACTAAGAAAATGAATAATTTAATTATACCTGGAGAATATAAACCTACTCTTAACCTTCGTGATACCCAGGTTGCAATAAAAATTGTAAAAGATTTTTTTCAGAGGGAACTTGCAAAGCAGTTAGGGCTGACTAGGGTTACAGCACCTCTTTTTGTAATGCCAGAATCAGGACTTAATGACAATCTCAATGGCGTAGAACGTCCAGTAACCTTTGGCATAAAAGAGCAAGGAGATAAAAGGGCTGAGATTGTACATTCTCTTGCTAAATGGAAAAGGATGGCATTAAAAAGGTATGGATTTAATGCTGGAGAAGGAATATATACTGATATGAATGCTATTCGTCGCGATGAAGAAACAGATAATATCCATTCAATTTATGTTGATCAATGGGATTGGGAAAAGATAATTACTAAAGAAGAGAGAAGTAGAGAATATTTGGAAATGATTGTAAGTAATGTCTATAAAGCGCTTAAAGTTACAGAAGATTATATGGCTTATGAATACGATTATATTGGGCGATATTTACCAGAACATATTACCTTTATTACAGCACAGGAATTAGAGGATAAATATCCAAATTGTTCGCCAAAGGAAAGAGAATATAGGATTGCTAAACTTCATGGAGCTGTTTTTGTTGAACAAATTGGTGAAATTTTAAATTCAGGAGAACGTCATGATGGTCGAGCACCAGATTATGATGATTGGAAGTTAAATGGTGATATTCTGGTATACTACCCTATTTTAGATATAGCATTAGAACTTTCGTCTATGGGTATTAGAGTAGATGCAGAGACACTAAAGGAGCAATTGTCAAAAACAAAGTGTAATGAGCGTGCCGAACTTTCATTCCAGAAGTCACTTTTAGATGGGGAATTGCCACTTACTATTGGTGGTGGAATCGGACAATCACGTATTTGCATGTTTTATTTAAGGAAAGCCCATATAGGCGAGGTGCAATCTTCAATATGGCCGGACGAAATTAGAGAGGAAGCTCAAGCTCATAATATTACTTTATTGTAATACGATATATGAAACTTTATGATATTGGAGTTTTGGGTATGAGGATTGTAACTGTAAATATAATTTCTCAAAATGAAAAAATGATTTTCCATAAAAAAATGGATTATGCATTTCATTATGTACTGTTGCTGCTATAAAGAACATATCCTTTTTACCAGTAATTGTTGATCCATCACATGGCATAGGAAGAAAAGAATTATGTGTTTAAGTGGAATAATGGCAGGATGCAATGGGTCTATTAGATCGGGAGATTATCAGAATCATCAGAAAAATAGCGATGGTAATCAGCACTATCATCTTGCCGTTTTCAAAAGTGTATTTATATGGTTCTGCTGCAATTGACGGCTTTTTGGGAGCTGTATTTTTCCTTGTGGCGGCAAATCGTTTGAACAAACATGGGCTGCTGCTTTCGGTCTTATCCAGGCACTTATGGGGTACACCTTCTTAATGCCGTCTTTCTAGCAGGATGGGCTTTAAACAGTATTGGGAAATTTGTTGGTTGCGCAGTATCCTTATGGTGGCATGGGACAGTTATTAAGAATGTATTAAAGTTTATTCAACAAAAGGCTGAGGAGTTTATAAACTATGAAAATTAAAGTGATCCGACCTACACTCACTTCGCAACATTATTATATGAATAAGCTTCCCCCAGACGAGATACAGGTTTGGATTCTGCATTGGAGAAGTATGATAGATTGGGTCAAAAAGAACTGGGGAGTATTAGAAAAGGAGGAAATAGAGCAATATACATCCTTTGCAAAGTATGAAGACATGATGAGAGGTGCATTAGGGCGAATTGCTGTGAAAAAGATTTCTTCATCCTATCTTGGTAAAGAGACAAAAGATATAAAAATAGAAAGGGGACGTTTTGGAAAACCACATTTGTGTTATTCTGGAAAACCTTTATCAATAAACTATAATCTTTCTCATTCAGGAGAGGTCGTAATGCTTGCTTTTGGACGTGATGTATTGATTGGCGTTGATGTGCAGGAAATAGAACAAATGCAAGAATATCAAAGACTAGTAGAAAACTACTTTTCACCAGAAGAAAGAGCGGCTATGGTCAGAGAAAACAATATTGAGCACTTTTTTGAATGTTGGACAGCGAAAGAGGCTTATGTGAAAGCAATCGGATGTGGGTTTTATAAAGACTTTACTTCTTTTTCTGTAAAAATTGGCGGAACTAGCAGTGAAAGATATGGTGGTCAAATTTGGCGGATATGTCAAATTACTGTAGATAAATGCCACAAGGCTTGCTTGGCATATGGAATGAGGATGCGGTTATGACTTGAACAGCATCAGTAAAATAATTATTGGAGGTTCTTTGGTTGTAGTACAGGAATTCCGATTTGCACTTAGTTAGCAGAGCCGCCAGCAGGTATTTTATTCCACTTTCGTGAAAAACTCGAAACCATAATAAAATCCAATGTTACTATAAGGGCCTTGAAATACTTGGTTCAGCAACAGGGGAACTATTTATAAAGTTGTAAAGTCGTGTTAAAATCATACGATAGCTTTATTGTATGTCATACAGTAAAAATAGCAGATTATCAGATTCATCAAAAAAAGATGTTTATTGATAATCTGCTATTTTATTATTTATGGACTGCCAGTCAATGGTTTAAAATTGAGTATTACTGTAGAATGAGTCATATCACATTGATAGATATTTCTTTCTGAATATATATTGAATGTGATGACTGAAATTAAAATTCAGAACATTGTACTTTGACAATAGAATATCGGCACGGTGGAAGATTTTTGATTTTAAGATGCCATAAATGACATATTGCTGAAATCTTCCTTTAGGAATACAAAACATTTTGGGCATGCGATAGAGCATGAAGAAAAGTAATTAGCTACGCCATAATGTACCTGCCCTATGGGTGAATGCTAGGAATCGTAATAGAAGAAGTAAAGGTATGAGCGGCACTTATTCATGGATTATTTAACCAATAATTTAAAAGCCAAAATGATAATGATACCTCCGTAATATAGAATCACGGTCCGGGTAGCGCCGGAGGCATGAGTAGTGAGAAAGGGTGCTGCAAAGTGTCAGGCAGGGTATGGTTAAACTGGTTCTACGTGTTCCCATGGTACAAGGGGTGAGATAATATACAGCCGCATCATTATTTTGATGCGGTGTACCATTAAAAAGTTAGAGTTATGTGGCACATCGGACTGCTATATAATTGTGATTTTTTAATTAAGTGTTTTAGAATTTTTTTTGGTTCTTACTTGACACAGGCAGGCAAGTCCACGCTGATGAAAATTCTGACCGGCGTCTACACCCGCGACGGGGGCACTGTCATTGTGGACGGAAAAGAAGTGACCTATAAAAGTCCCCAGGAAGCAGAACAGGCAGGCATTGTCTTTATCCAGCAGGAGCTGAACGTGCTGTTTGACCTGACGGTGGAGGAAAATCTTTTTCTGGGCAAGGAAATCAAAAAGGGATTTGGAATATGCGACCGGAAGGCCATGAGGGCAAAGGCAGAGGAAATCTTAAAACGTCTGGGGGTCAGCATCCCCACGGACAAGGTGATGTCTGAGCTCTCCGTGGGACAGCAGCAGATGATAGAAATTTGTAAGGCCCTGATGGTGGACGCAAAGGTCATCATCATGGATGAGCCCACGGCAGCCCTTACCCAGAGCGAGACAGAGGTACTGTTTGAGGTCATGCAGTCCCTGCGAAAAAAGGGAGTGTCCATCGTCTATATATCCCACCGCATGGAGGAAATCTTTGAGCTTTGCGACCGCATTTCCGTTCTCAGGGACGGCACATACATAGGCACAAAGAAGATTCCGGAAACCAATATGAATGAAATCGTCAAAATGATGATTGGCCGTGAAATCGGCGAGCGGTATCCCAAACGTGACTGCGCCATTGGAGACGAGGTATTCCGGGTGGAGGGCCTCACAAAGGAGGGGGTGTTCCACGATGTGGATTTCTCAGTAAAGGCCGGCGAGGTGCTGGGGGTATCCGGGCTGATGGGAGCGGGGCGCACGGAAATCATGCAGGCTGTTTTCGGAAACCTGCCCTATGACAGAGGCAGCATTTTTATCAACGGAAAGCAGGCAGTGATTAAGAATCCCCTGCAGGCCATTGAACATGGAATCGGATTCATAACAGAGGACCGAAAGACAGAGGGACTTTTGCTGGAGGAGAGCATTGAGAAAAATGTATCCCTGACCAATCTGGGGCGTATTTCAGGCAAGGGCAAGGTGGTAATCAGCAGGGAGAAGGAAAAAGGGCTGGTCACAAAGGCCATAGAGGAGCTTCATATCAGGTGTTTCGGGCCCGGACATGAGTGTGTGAACTTAAGCGGCGGCAACCAGCAGAAGGTGGTATTCGCAAAATGGATTTACACGGAACCCAGAATACTGATTCTGGATGAGCCCACAAGAGGCGTGGACATAGGCGCCAAGAAGGAAATATACAGCATTATAAACCAGCTGGCCGAAAAGGGGGTTGCCATTATCATGGTGTCCTCTGAGCTGCCGGAGGTATTGGGAATGAGCGACCGGATTATGGTGGTGCGCGAAGGTATGGTCAGGGGAATCATAGGACAGGATGAGGCTGACCAGGAGAAGATAATGACATTGGCTACGGGAGGTACCTTATCATGAATGAAAATAAGAATAAAGTCATCAATTACGCCCAGGATTTTGGAGCGCTCATCGCCCTCATCCTGCTGGTGGCAGGCATCAGCATTGCCAGCCCAAGTTTCCGCACCGGGGCCAATTTCCTGTCCCTGCTGCGCCAGTCTTCCATTAACGGACTCATTGCCTTCGGCATGACCTTCGTCATACTGACGGATGCCATTGACTTGTCCGTGGGCTCGGTGCTGGCCCTCAGCACGGCTCTGTGCGCCGGAATGATTTCGGCAGGGGTTCCGGCTGGGCTGGCCATGATTCTGGCACTGGTCCTGGGCTGCGCCATGGGCGTTATCAGCGGCGTTATGGTCACCAAGGGACGTCTGCAGCCATTTATCGCAACCCTCATTACCATGACGGTATACCGCGGCCTGACCATGATATACACCAACGGAAAGCCAATCTCCAACCTGGGAGACAGCTTCATCCTGAAGGTGGTTGGAAAGGGGAAGTTCTACGGCGTTCCGATTCCGGTCATCCTTTTGATACTCCTGTTTCTGCTCTTTTATTTCCTGTTAAATAAGACCACCTTCGGACGCAGGATTTACGCCACCGGAAGCAACTGGAAATCCGCCAAGCTGGCTGGGGTAAACATACACAGGACAAAGATCATCGCCTATGCCATATCCGGCACCATGGCGGCATTATCCGGACTGATTCTGCTCTCCAGACTTGGTTCCGCGCAGCCTACCCTTGGAAACGGCTATGAGTTGGACGCCATCGCCGCAGTGGCCCTGGGAGGCACCAGCATGAGCGGCGGCAGGGGAAAAATCTACGGAACCCTGATTGGCGTACTGATTATCGCGGTGCTGAACAACGGCCTTAACATCCTTGGCGTATCTTCCTACTATCAGGACGTAATCAAGGGTCTGGTCATCCTGATTGCCGTACTTTCAGACCGCAAGAGATAGGAAAACAGTACACAGCACACAGAAATCTGATATGAAATTAAGAATATGAATTTTGGGAGGGAAAGACCGTGAAGATTAAGAAAATACTGGCACTTATGGCAGCAGGCACAATGCTTATGACAATGGGAGGCTGCAACGCCATCACCATTGACGGGGAAGAAAATGTCAGGGAGGGAAGCAGCGGAAACGTGATTGGTTTCTCTGTCTCCACCCTGAACAACCCGTTTTTCGTGACTCTGACAGAAGGAGCCAGAAAAGCCGCGACAGAGAATAACGTGGAGCTGGTGGTTGTGGACGCCGGAGACGACGCTGCCAAACAGACCAGCGACATCGAGGATTTGGTGTCCAGAAATGTAGGCGTGCTGATTGTCAACCCGGTGGATTCAGATGCGGTTGCACCGGCGGTAAAGAGCGCCATGTCCCAGGGCATCAAGGTGATTGCAGTGGACCGCGGGGTCAACGGGGTGGATGTGGACTGTCAGATTGCCTCAGATAATGTGGCAGGAGCCAGGATGGCAACAGAGTATCTCATGGAGCTTGTGGGAGAGGGCGCCAAGGTGGCTGAGCTGCAGGGCGTGCCTGGGGCTTCGGCCACCATTGACAGGGGAGCAGGCTTCCACCAGGTGGCAGACCAATCCCTTCAGGTGGCTGCCAGCCAGACCGCTAATTTCAACCGTGCCGAGGGCATGACGGTTATGGAGAACATACTCCAGTCCGACGGAACCATCAAAGGAGTGTTTGCCCACAATGACGAGATGGCCCTTGGGGCAGTGGAGGCAGTTGCTGCTTCCGGAAAGGACATAAAAATTGTGGGATTTGACGCCACGGACGACGCCCAGAAGGCGGTGAAGGACGGCAAAATGGCGGCCACGGTAGCCCAGAAGCCGGATAAGATGGGCGAGACAGCCATCGGGACAGCTGTCAAAATCATGGCAGGAGAGACAGTGGAGAAATCCATACCCGTGGAAGTGGAGCTGATTAAATAGTTTCAACAGATTGACTCATGAGAAATGGACCCTCCAGAACCGGAATTTCCGGACTGGAACGGGTCCATTTTCGCTTTTATATTACTATTTTTTTAAATGCCTGTTTTTGATCCCTGTCATGCTCTAGGGCTTACCATGTCTTTTCAAGCTGCATTTTAAAGTCCACAGAGTATGGATTGTCCTGCCTGGTCTTTAAATCCTCATAGAGAGCCCTGCGTTCATCGGCGCTTTCCTCGGCCCAGTACTCATAGCCCCGCATATAGCTTGACATCAAATCATCCCAGGATTCAAATAAGGGCTGCATGGTCCGGGCGATTTCCAGGGATGTATCCAGTGCCTCCTGCTCGGTGTAGTAGCCGGCCAGATAGTAAAAGCTCATCAGGTTCATGGCGCGGCAGTAGTCCCAGCCTGCAATGGCGTCAGGACCGTACTGCTCATAGAAGCCGAACATTTCCGCATAATTTTGGGCCTCATCCTCAGTCATCTCAAACTGGTCCAGCAGGAAAGCGCTTCTCTCTTGCGGGGCAATGTCCCGGATGCCTGCTTCTTCCAGGTATGCCATGTCCTCTGCAAAAGTAGCGCGGTGTCCCTCGGTCAGAATCCAGTCCAGGGTGCTGTCTGCTGTGGCGCGGTCTGTAACGCTCCACCATTCCTCCAGGGATTTCTGCTCCATGGCCATGACATCATCATTGGCTGCCAGGCCGGCAAAACGGTTGTAGTCCCAGCCGTTTAAGTCCGTGAGGACCGCGTAGGAAGCATTGAACCAGCGAATGGTATCCGTCAGCTCTGCGGTGGTTCTGTCCTCCACCTCAGGAGCATTTTCACGGAATTTAGAACAGGAGACCTTGAAGGAGGCGATCTTGCTGTCATTCATTTTGTCCGCCGCATAGGCCATGGAGTAGTAGGCATAGTCCGTCTCCCCATAGACAATATAGGCATCCACCTCGGCGCTGTCCACGGACATCCTTCCGGTTATGGCGGTCACATTGGTCATGCCCGGTACCTCCGGGGCCTCGGCTTTGGTCTCGCCGGACAGATTGTAGCTGGTTTTAATAATATCCTTTACATCCTCCATGCTGCCGGCCTGGCTGGAGAGGCCGTTTTTGATGAACTGGAGCAGGAACACGGCGTTGTCTTCCCTGCTGCTGGCGGCAATCAGCCATCCGTCCATGGGAGCCTCCTGGGTTTTCCAGGACTTGTCCAGGTAAATGGACGCAGTGTCATCCGGTGTGGAGAATTCCTGCATCCGGGCCAGTATATCCTCCGGGGTTTTGGCCCTGCAGCCCTGCAGGGCTGCGGACGCCAGGGCAGCCGTGAGACAGAATACCAGGGCCAGTTTCTTTGGTTTTGTGCATTTCATGCTTTTTTCCTCTCTTTGTGGGCCTTACAGGTCTGTTTATAGTTACAGAAGGGGGCGGATCTTATGAGTACAGTATACTATAGAACCATCCCTGCCGGCAACGGTAATTTACAGAGATTTCCATAGAAAGGAGGCTGACTGGCAGAACTAAAAACAGAACCAAAAACAGAGGGAAAATCAAAAGCCAAAGGCCTTGACTTATGTTTCCAATCATAATAGAATAAAAATTGGATGATTTTGGGCGTACTTCCAAAGTACGTCCATCTTTTACTCAATGGAAAACGGAGGACGAATAACTTGTCACAGATAGATAACCAGATGACAGAAGAGATAAAAAAGCGGAGGACATTTGCAATCATATCCCACCCCGATGCCGGAAAGACCACGCTGACAGAGAAATTCCTGCTGTACGGCGGCGCCATTAACCTGGCCGGAACCGTCAAGGGGCGCAAGGCTGCCAAACATGCTGTGTCCGACTGGATGGAGATTGAGAAGGAGAGAGGTATCTCAGTGACCTCCTCTGCCATGCAGTTTAATTACGACGGATTCTGCATCAATATCCTGGACACGCCGGGACACCAGGATTTCTCAGAGGACACTTACCGTACCCTGATGGCGGCAGACTCCGCGGTCATGGTCATCGACGGTTCAAAGGGCGTGGAGGCGCAGACCATCAAGCTGTTTAAGGTATGTGTCATGCGTCATATCCCCATCTTTACGTTTATCAATAAGTTTGACCGGGAGGCCAGGGACCCTTACGAGCTTCTGGACGAGATTGAAGAAGTGCTGGGAATCCGCACATGCCCTGTGAACTGGCCCATTGGATGCGGCAAGAGCTTTAAGGGCGTATATGACCGGTTCTCAAAGAAGATAACCACCTTCACGGCTGCCATGGGCGGTGCCAGGGAAGTGGACAGCCAGGAATTTGCCGTGGACAGCGCGGATGTGGATTCCATCATCGGGCAGGACTATCACCAGCAGCTGAGGGACGACATCGAGCTCCTTGACGGGGCCAGCGACGAGTTAGATATGGAGCGGGTCAGGATAGGGGATCTGTCCCCTGTGTTCTTCGGATCGGCCCTGACCAATTTTGGAGTGGAGACCTTTCTGGAGCATTTCCTTAAAATGACCACGCCGCCTCTTTCCAGGAAGACCCTGGACGGGGTGATAGACCCGTTCCGCCCTGATTTTTCCGCCTTTGTGTTTAAAATCCAGGCCAACATGAACAAGGCCCACAGGGACAGAATCGCTTTTATGCGTATCTGCTCCGGCAAGTTCGAGGCAGGGATGGAGGTAAACCATGTGCAGGGAGGAAAGAAGATCCGTCTGACCCAGCCCCAGCAGCTCATGGCCCAGGACCGGAAAATCGTGGAGGAGGCATATGCCGGCGATATCATCGGCGTATTCGATCCGGGAATTTTCGCCATCGGCGATACCCTGTGCGCTTCCAATGAGAAGTTTCAGTTTGAGGGCATACCTACCTTTGCGCCGGAGCATTTTGCCAGGGTGCGCCAGGTGGATACCATGAAGCGCAAACAGTTCATAAAAGGCGTGAACCAGATTGCCCAGGAAGGTGCGATCCAGATATTCCAGGAGTTTAATTCCGGTATGGAGGAAATCATAGTGGGAGTGGTGGGCGTGCTGCAGTTTGAAGTGCTGACCTACCGTCTGCGAAACGAATATAATGTGGAGGTCATCCTGGAGAAGCTGCCCTTTGAGCACATACGCTGGGTGGAGAATCCGGGCGAGGTGGATGTGGCCAGGATTCAGGGTACATCTGATATGAAACGAATTAAGGACTTAAAGGATAATCCGCTGCTGCTGTTTATCAACAGCTGGAGCGTGGGCATGGTATTGGACCGCAATCCGGCGCTGAAGCTCTCAGAATTCGGAAGAGCCTGATCACATGCAGGAAACAGGACCATGGGACTGGAATGCGGTCCCTAAGTGCTCATAACGAACCGCTGCACTAAGCTCGAGAGGACCTCGCTAAGTGCCAGCGGAATGTATCGCACGTAAGGGACCAGACTACGGTCCCTAAGTGCTCATAACTAGGAGGTAATATTTATGAGTAAGATTGATGCTGTAAGGGCTGCCATGGTGGAAGCCATGAAGGCTAAGGACAAGGCCAGGAAGGATTCTCTTTCCATGCTGCTGTCCGCCCTCAAAAATGCGGAAATCAACAAGAGGGAGCCTTTGACGGAAGAAGAGGAGAACGCGGTCGTTAAGAAGGAAATCAAGCAGACCCAGGAGACGTACGAGATGGCGCCGGCGGACCGTGAGGACATCCGGTCAGAGGCAGCCGCCAGGATGGCTGTTTATAAGGAGTTTGCGCCGGAAGATATGAGTGAGGAGCAGATTCGGGAAGTTATAAGTGCGGTCCTGTCTGAGATAGGAATCGAAAACCCTACGGCTAAGGATAAGGGAGCCATTATGAAGGTCCTGATGCCCAGGGTCAAGGGAAAGGCAGACGGCAGGCTGGTCAATGAGACGCTGGCTTCCATGTTCCGGTAAGGACGCCCAGGGGCTTTTGCAGGTCCCGGTCCACCCCGGTTTGGTGCGCTGAGCAGCAGGCCGGACAGAACAGCAGGCCGGACGGAGCAGCATAATAAAAGGATGCGGGGCTTAAGCTTCGCAGGAAAAGGAGACGGTTACGATGTATAGGAAAGAAATTGAAGGTTTTATTGATTCCCACAGGGAAGAAATGATAGAGGATATCTGTACGCTGTGCAGGATTAACAGTGAGAAGATGCCTTATGTGGAGGGCAAGCCTTACGGGGAAGGCCCGTTCCAGGCCCTTCAGGCAGCTCTTGGCATGGCAGAGGGTTATGGTTTTTCTATCCGCAATTATGACAATTATGTGGGAACAGCCGACCTCAATGACAAGGAGAGACAGCTGGACATCCTGGCCCACCTGGACGTGGTTCCTGCCGGTGAGGGATGGACGGAGACAAAGCCCTTTGAGCCGGTGGTAAAGGACGGAAAGCTCTTTGGACGCGGTACCGCGGATGACAAGGGACCGGCCGTGGCTGCGCTTTATGCAATGAGGGCAGTGAAGGAGCTGGGAATCCCGTTAAATAAAAACGTCAGGCTGATTCTGGGTACGGACGAAGAGTGCGGAAGCTCTGATATTGTAAATTATTACGACAAGGAGGAAGAGGCGCCCATGACCTTTTCTCCGGATGCGGAATTCCCGGTCATCAACATTGAAAAGGGACGTCTGGAAGGTCATTTCCATGCATCCTTCCAGGCTTCTGAGGCAATGCCAAGACTGGTGAAGGTGGAAGCCGGAATAAAGGCGAATGTGGTTCCGGGCAAGGCCAGGGCTGTTGTGGAAGGTCTTGACCTTAAGACATTGGAGGCTGCGGCAGAGGCTGTGGAGAAGGAGACAGGAATTTCTTTTGTGCTGGAAGGTGATTTGCCGGTTATGACAGTTACCGCCCAGGGAGAGGGCGCCCATGCATCCACACCCCAGGAGGGGAAGAATGCCCTTACAGGCCTGCTGGTGTACCTGACACGCCTGCCTTTTGCAGAGTGCCCCCAGATGGATATGGTGAAGAACCTGCTGAAGCTTTTCCCCCACGGCGATACCTGCGGAAAGGCTGCCGGAATCAGCATGGAAGACGAGCTGTCCGGTGCTCTGACCCTTGCTTTCAGTATGCTGACTGTCGGTGCTGATGGACTGGAAGGCGTATTTGACAGCCGGTGCCCAATCTGTGCCACAGAAGAATCTGTGCTGGGAGTGGTAAAGCAGGCCATGGCGGACCAGGGGCTTACACTGGAAAATGATTCCATGATACCGCCTCACCATGTGGACGGAAATTCTCATTTCGTAAGGACGCTGCTGTCCGTATACGAGGAATACACAGGCCTTGAGGGCAGCTGCCAGGCTACAGGAGGGGGAACCTATGTCCATTCTCTGAAGAATGGTGTTGCCTATGGCGCGGCCCTGCCGGGAACAGATAACCGTATGCATGGAGCCGATGAGTTTGCAGTGGTGGATGAGCTTGTCTTAAGCGCAAAAATATTTGCACAGGTTATTGTGGAGCTGTGCAGCTGATAGAGGAAATATACACTGTTTTTCTGTGACCTGATTGTGAATGAGGGGATGATGGAATGGTGAGATTGGGATGTGTTCCGGAACAGGGCGGGCCATCCGCTTATATGGAAAATGCCAAGGCGGTCCGGACGGCGGCGCCGGGGCGTCAGGAGCAAACAGATGATTTGGGTAAAAATGGTCCCGAAACAACGGCCGTCAGAAGCAACGACAGTGCCTGCCGGGATCAGGCTGTGTGGAGCTGGACAGAGGGGGCGGACGATTGGAGAGAGCAGGCTGTCCGTATGCTGGAACAGCTGAAAAAGCAGTATCCGGGCATTGTGTTCCATTTGGCGCAGGAGAAGGACGCCGGTGATTTGGCTGCCCTGGCTGTCCAGGCAGGGACCGGCGTACATCTGTATCTGTCCCGGGAATTTGTGGGGCGCATGGGCAGCAGCCGGGAGGATTTCAGCCAGTGCTGGTCTGAGCTGGTATCTGCGGCCGGAACTTTGTCGGCAAAACAGGGACAGACCAGGGCCGTGGGAGCATTTTTAGGGGAGAACGGGACTTCCTACTGGTCTGTGCAGGATAAAACGGAAAAAGAAGCTGTGCCTGTGGTCTCACACACAGGCGCACAAGAGACACCTTCTGCAGGCAGCGACCCCAGGGTGCGAGTTTCTGTTTCACTCAATGTCTCCAGCCATTTTTCCCGGGTGGCCAGGGCCCGCACCAAGGGTCAGGTGCAGGAGGCTGTGTGGGACATCTACAGGTCCATTTCCAATCTGAAGAGGGCGGCAGCCTGCGGTGATGACCAACAGCGTGTAAAGGCATCCAGAGCCCTGCGTTCCCTCCAGAAGCTGCTGGGCCGCAGCGGCAGGAAGATGCGGAAGCTGGAGCGGGAACGGCTTAAGGAGCAGGAACAGAAAAAGGCGGAAAAGGAACACCAAGACAAGCGGGCCTTCCGGCTTAAGCAGGAGAAAAGGCGCATGCGCTCGGCCAGACTGGGATCAGATGCCTGTCTTGTGAAGGAAGGCCATGGAGATGACTTTTATATTCAGGCGTACAGGCGGTTTTCAGGAACCGATTATAAATGGGAGTACCAGATGCCAGCGGGTACCATGGCAGGCCTTTTTGACGCCGTTCCATCAGGAGGCAGTGGGATGGCCGGCACGGCGGAGGCCGGATTTACGGCAGCCGATGTGATTGTCTCGGGAGACACCCTTTAAATCATAACGAACATATTAAGATGGTGTTTCAGGAAAAAGTGCTTGACAAATAGGTTCATGTGATGTATTTTCTTAACTAAGATAAATCCCAGCGATTTAATAGGAATCAATACAGGAGGAACGTATGAATCAGTTTAGAGCCATGCAGATGAATATGGATATGATGAACAGCATGTACATGATGATGTGCTGTGTATCCGCATGGGCAAAAAACTGAATGTAAGTTTCATCTGTATGGATTGTGATTAATCAGGAGATATCCCGGTAGCAGGGAAAGATTCAGGGCCGCAAGTCCGTGCAGGACATGCGGCCTTTTTGCTGTGATTTTGCCTGAACGCTGCAGGCCGGCGTGAAGCGGCCGGGGCGTTGGCATATGCGGGACCCCGAATATGTGCTGCAGGAACAAAAGAAAGGAATTAAACCTATGGAAGCAAATAACGAAAATCCCATCATTCAGCTGGTGGGGCTGGGGAAACAGTTCCAGACCATGAATGGTCCGGTTACTGCCCTGGAGGATATCAATTTGGAAATCCGGTATGGAGAGGTGTTCGGTATCATCGGCCTGTCCGGTGCGGGTAAGAGTACCCTGGTGCGGTGCATCAATTATCTGGAAGTGCCCACCTCAGGAAAAGTCGTATTTGAAGGAAAGAACCTGTCTGTGATGAAGGACAGGGAAAAGCGTCTGGCCAGGCAGTCCATGGGCATGATTTTCCAGCAGTTTAACCTGCTGTCCCAGAGAAATGTGCTTCAGAATGTATGCTTTCCGCTGGAAATTGCAGGGGTATCCAAGGCCGAGGCCAAAAAGCGGGCAGAGGAGCTTTTAACACTGGTGGGTCTGGAGGACCGGATGAAGGCATATCCGGCGCAGCTTTCAGGCGGACAGAAACAGAGGGTTGCCATTGCCAGGGCCATGGCGACGAACCCAAAGGTCCTTCTGTGTGATGAGGCTACCAGCGCGCTGGACCCCAACACGACCAAGTCCATTTTGGAACTGCTTAAGAAGATAAACCGGGAGATGGGAATTACTGTCATTGTCATTACCCATGAGATGGCGGTTATTGAGGCCATATGCGACAGAGTGGCTATCATAGACCACAGCCATATTGCAGAGGTGGGAAATGTGTCCGATATCTTTTCCGGCCCCAAATCCGATATCGGCCGTCAGCTGATACTGGGGGATGTGGCTGAGCAGAACTTAAGCTTTGGCAATTCCCGCCAGATCCGCATTATTTTTGACGGGAGAGAGTCTTCTGAGCCTGTAATCGCCAACATGGTGCTGGCCTGTAAGGTTCCGGTGAATATCATGCATGCGGACACCAGGGATATTGAAGGCAAGGCCATGGGACAGATGATCATACAGCTTCCGGAGGACGATACGGATGCCGGCAGGATTTGTAACTATCTGAAAACAGCCAATGTAAAGTTCGAGGAGGTGCGGTGATATGCAATTTGATGCTACGACCATAAATATGCTTGTAAAAGGAATCTGGGAGACGATATACATGGTATTCCTTTCCTCTGCCTTATCCTATGTAATCGGCATTCCCCTGGGAATCGCCCTGGTGGTGACGGACAAGGAGGGCATCAGCCCGGTGCCTCTGTTTAACAAGGTCCTGGGTCTCATCATCAATCTGCTGCGTTCCGTGCCCTTTATCATTCTGTTAATCATGGTTCTGCCCATTACCAAGTTCATTGTGGGAAAGACCATAGGATCCAATGCCACGGTGGTGCCTCTGATTATTGCCGCAGCCCCCTACATAGGGCGTATGGTGGAGTCTTCCCTGAAGGAAGTGGACGCAGGTGTCATTGAAGCAGCCAAATCCATGGGCGCATCCACCTGGCAGATTATAGTCAAGGTGCTGCTGCCGGAGGCCAAGCCGTCTCTGTTGGTGGGAGCGGCCATATCCGTGACCACGATTCTCGGGTACTCTGCCATGGCAGGATTTACCGGAGGAGGCGGACTGGGAGATATCGCCATCCGTTACGGATACCACCGTTACCAGACCGATATGATGATGGTGACCGTAGTGCTTCTGGTCATTATTGTGCAGCTGATCCAGGAGGTCGCCATGCGCATGTCCAGAAAGAGTGATAAGAGAATCCGCTAGGAAGATTCGGGAACACAATCCGGGAAGAGAGTGCGGGAACAGAATCCAGGGAATCCAGTAACAGAATCCAGGGAATCCAGTAACAGAATCCGGGAAGAGAGTCCCGTTAGACAGAGTTATATGTGAATCTGCCGAGGCTGTCCGGTTTCCTGACAAGGAACGGAAAACGTATATGACCTGCATATGAGGAAGGACGTGCAGCCTGGGCTGATGATAAATGCCGTATTATGGCGCAAAATAACAGGGGCAGAGCCCCAATGCGAGGAGGACACAATTATGAAGAAAAACATCTTAGGCGCAGCCGTACTGGCTGCAGTATTGGTATCAGGAGCGCTCAGCGCATGCTCCGGCAGCCCAAAGGAGACTACGGCGGCAGATACAACGGCAGCAACTGCCGGGACTCAGGCTGCTGATTCCAAGGAGGAGGAAACCACAGCGGCAGAGGCGGAGACCACCCAGGCCAGTGCAGAACTGAAGGAAATCGTGGTAGGAGCAAGCCCGGCACCGCATGCGGAAATCCTCAATGCAGCGAAAGAGGTTCTGGCATCCAAGGGCTATGAGCTGAAGATTGTGGAATATACGGATTATGTGCAGCCCAACAATGCACTGGATTCAGGAGATCTGGATGCAAACTATTTTCAGCACAAGCCATATCTGGATTCCTTTAATGCGCAGAACGGAACAAAGCTGGTCAGCGCAGGCGCCATCCACTATGAGCCATTCGGCATTTATGCAGGCAAGACAGCATCCCTGGAAGCGCTTCCGGACAAGGCAACCGTACTGGTGCCAAACGATGTGAGCAATGAGGCAAGAGCCCTTCTTCTGCTGGAGGCTCAGGGTCTGATTAAGCTGAAAGACGGCGTTGGCCTGGAGGCTACAAAGAATGATATCGTGGAGAATACCAAGAACCTGGATATCGTAGAGTTAGAGGCAGCTCAGCTTCCGCGTTCCATTTCTGACGGCGATATCGCGGTTATCAACGGCAACTATGCAATTGAAGCAGGGCTTAAAGTCAGCGATGCCCTGGCTACTGAGGATTCCCAGTCACTGGCAGCAACCACCTACGGCAATGTGGTGGCAGTGAGAGAGGGAGAGGAGTCCAGCGACGCCACCAAGGCCCTGGTGGAAGCATTGACCAGCCCTGAGGTAAAGCAGTTCATGGAGGAAACTTATGAAGGCGCTGTGGTGCCATTGTTCTAAAGCATATTTTAAGGCGTTTTCAAGCATACTCCTAAGAAGGGAATGCAGTTATTCATAAAATTGTAAGAGGCTGTCCGCCGGGGATATACCCTGGCGGATTGTTTTATTTTACAAAATATGTTATACTTTTCCAAACGTGTGCCCTGTATCTGGGCACATGAACGCGGCCGTATGGGCTTGAGAGAGGAGATAATCCATGGAAAATGAAAACGGAAACAGATACGGAACCGGGGAAGGCCAGGGGCCGGATTATCATACAGGTAACAGGGAACCAGTGATTGTGGCGGAACAGCCGGCCAGAGAGGTGACAGATGAGGACTCCGGACAGGCATCTGCCGGCCAGGACGGTTCCGATGGATGGAGCAGTCCTGTGGACGCACCCCTACAGGAGGACAGGTGGAGCGAAACCGGGGATAAACCCTATCTGGGAAGTCCCTGGGAACCAACCCAATCCGGGGCATCGTATGACACAGGAAAGGGAAATGGCGTCAGCGGAAATGACAGCCAGCCGGTATATAAGCCAGCCCCGGCTTCTTACGGTCAGGGTCAGCCGGGGACAAATCAGAGTCTGCCGGGGGCAAATCAGGGCCAGCCCGGAATAAATCAGGGTCAGCCGGGGACCGGCCGGGGCGGCGATTTCAGCCAAAATGACAGCCACCGGGAAAGAGGAGGCGGTCAGCCGGGCGGAAACAGCCAATATCAGTCCCAATACCAGACCCAGTATCAGACCCAGTACCAGTCTTTCCAGCCTGCGTATCAGGAAAAGAACAATATGGCCACGGCTTCTCTGGTTATGGGAATTCTTTCCCTGTGCAGTATCTGCTGCTGCATGCTGTTCGGTGTCGTGTTCGGCGTGCTGGGCATCATATTTGCCATTATGTCAAAAAAAGGAGAGAGAATGGACAGCCAGGCAAAGGCCGGACTGATACTCTCTATTATCGGTGTTGCCGCCACTGTGCTTATTATCATCTTTTTTGTTGTGATTGAGGTGTTGGCTGTCATACCGGAACTGAACTGAAACAGCGGTTATGGGTAACATCTGCCGGGTATTGCCCTGCAGAATGGCGACTATCCGCGTAACCGCGGACAGCCGGTATTTTCAAAAATCAGGTTTTAATGGGACGGTGTCCGGCATATAGTAAGTAGCAAGAGAGGCCGGGAGGCTGTGGACGTGAGGATTTACGACCTGAAACAAAAAGAAGTGATTAATGTAAAGACCTGCAAGCGCCTTGGATTTGTGGGGGATGTGGATTTTGACATGGAAACGGGCTGTCTGCTGGCCCTGATTGTGCCTGGCCCAGGCTGCATATGCGGCTTTTTGGGCCGAGAGAAGGAATATGTGATTCCGTTCTGCGATATCTGCCAGGTGGGAAATGATATCATATTGGTGGACATTAAAGAAAAAGATGTGACGGAAAGCATTAAATGCTGAAAGAAAATATACGGCGGCTGAAAGGAAACATACAGCGCGGATTCCAGGGGGATTCGCGCTTTTTTCAGCCCCTCAGGGCAGAGGAGTGGCCGCCAGGGCTTCCCCTGCCGGCCGGTTTGTGAGAAAAAGTTGTATGAAAAGCATTTGCTTTTTACAAATCTAACTATACAAACGAATTGTGAAGGTTTTATGGTGGAAATGTGAAAAATCTGTGAAGGGGTACCATAAAATAGTCACAGGTTTTCGTGGATGGCTGTCAGGAACTCCTTCAGCTTCCCCACTTCAATCTGGCCCGGTGCAGAGGCTTCCTTTACAGAGCCAAAGGTCAGGCAGGAGCCGAACACCTCCCCTGACAGACGGCTTATGAGCCCGGTGCCTTTCATGGACATGGTGATGAGCGGACAGGACAGGGACTGGCTGGCCTTGTGGGTGGCGGACAGGAGGGTCAGAACATCGCCGGCTGACTGGGGCATCACCGCAATCTTGGCTATGTCTGCCCCCAGGTCCTCCATATGATGCAGGCGGCGGAGAATCTCCTCTTCTTTGGGGGTGGCTGCAAAATCATGATTGGACAGGATGACGCTTACCTGGTGTCTGTGAGCCAGGTCCACTGTCTCACGTATCATATCGTCCCCCGAGAAAAGCTCCAAATCCACCAGATGTACATGGCCGGAGCAGATGGCCCGTTCTGCCAGGGAGCGGTACGCGGGCAGAGAAGCGGACAGATGGCCGCCCTCCCTTTGGGTACGGAAGGTAAAGAGCAGAGGAATGTCTTTCAGGGCAGACTCCAGGCCGGGAAGGACCTGGTCCAGGGTGTCCGGCTCCAGTATGGAATCAAACCAGTCCGCTCTCCATTCAGCTATATCCACTGGCTGCCCTGTGAAGGATGCTGCCCGGTGAATCAGGGATTCGTAATCCGTTTCCACCAGCGGGGCGCATATTTTCGGCATTCCCTGCCCAAGTATTGTTTGTTTTATGATGACATTTTTCATGATAAAGAGCACCTTTCCTGTAATCTTTTTAAATTTGTCTGGATTCATTATAAAGCGGGGAGGGGATTTCGTCCATACTGTAATGAAAAAAGAACAAAGTCCTTGCGATTCGTACTTTCTTCGGTTAAAATATATGAAGCGTTTAAGACGATACGTGAAAAAAGAAAGGATGGGTAACCCAGATGAAATGCCCCTATTGTAATGAAGCAGACACCAAGGTCATAGATTCCCGCCCGGCAGATGACAACAGCTCCATACGCAGGCGCCGCCAGTGCGAGCGCTGCGGTAAGCGTTTTACCACCTATGAGAAGCTGGAAACCATGCCGTTAATGGTAATAAAAAAGGATAATTCCAGGGAGACGTATGACCGTTCCAAGATTGAAGCGGGAATCATTCACTCCTGCCATAAACGGCCGGTATCCCCCCAGCAGATTAATTCCATGATCGACGAGATTGAAAACCAGATTTTTAACATGGAGGAAAAGGAAGTGCCCACTTCCGCCATCGGAGAGCTGGTGATGGGAAAGCTTAAGGACCTGGATGAGGTGGCGTATGTGCGGTTTGCCTCTGTCTACCGGGAATTTAAGGATGTGAATACGTTTATAGACGAGATTGGGAAATTGCTGAAAAAATAGATTTGCTAAAATAGATTGGAAGGAATACTTACAAGTATGCTGGAAATGTTTTATCCCCGCCGTTACGAGGTTTCAACCTATGTGATACCCTTTGACTATTATCATGCACAGGGAATGCAGGGCGTGATTTTTGACATTGATAATACCCTGGTGCCCCATGACGCGCCGGCAGACGGACAGGCAGTGGAACTCTTTGAGCGGCTTCGCGCCATGGGAATGAAGACATGCCTTTTATCCAACAATAAGGAACCCAGGGTAAAGCCCTTTGCGGATTTGGTGGGTTCCTGCTATATCCATAAGGCAGGCAAGCCGGGAGTCAGAGGATATGAGAAAGCCATGGAGCTTATGGGGACTGACAGGGAACATACCCTCTTTGTGGGGGACCAGCTGTTTACAGATGTGTACGGTGCCAACAGGGCCGGTCTCTACAGTATTCTGGTAAGGCCCATGAACCCCAGGGAAGAGATACAGATTGTACTGAAGCGTTACCTGGAAAAGCCGGTGCTGTATTTTTATAAAAAACACGCCAGAGACATAAACCAAGACAGGGAGTAAAGTGAGACAATGGATGGAAAGACAAGAGTATGCGGGCTGATTGCAAATCCGGTGGAACATTCCATGTCACCTATGATGCATAATTTTTTTGCGCAGAGAACCGGGGTGAACTTAGCCTACGTTCCTTTCAAGGTGGAGGAAGACCAGGTAGGGGACGCGCTAAAGGGAGCCTATGCCCTTAATATACTGGGGATGAACGTAACGGTTCCCCATAAACAGCGTGTTATGAATTTTTTGTCTGAACTGGATGAGGATGCCAGGGCCATCGGGGCAGTCAATACCCTGGTCAGGACAGATGAAGGGTATAAGGGCTATAATACGGACGGCGCAGGCTTTAGCCGGGCTCTTGCAAAAGCTGGTATCAGAATAGAAGGGGAACACTGTTTGCTCATGGGAGCCGGAGGAGCGGCCAAGGCAGCAGCCTATGTGCTGGCAAAGGGCGGGGCTGCAAAAATCCATATCCTCAACCGGAATGAAGCCAGGGCCAGGGAGCTGGCCGGCTATATCAACACGCTGACCAGCAGCGGTCTGGCGGAGGCCCTGCCCCTGGAGGGATACAGGAATCTTCCTGTCAGAAAGAACGGTTATCTGGCTGTACAGTCCACCAGCGTGGGCATGCATCCCCATGTGGAGGATGTCATTATTGATAATCCCCGGTTCTATGAGATGATTCATACCGGTGTGGACATAGTCTATACGCCCGCCAGGACCAGGTTTATGAAAATGGTGGAGGAAGCAGGGGGAAGGGCGGTAAACGGCCTGGACATGCTTATATATCAGGGCGTGATTGCCTATGAATTATGGAATCCCCAGGTGAAGGTGGACAGCGCCGCCATAGAAACGGCAAAGCAGATGATAGAAGATTACCTGATAAAGAAACAGGCCGGGGAGGGCCGGGGAGAGAACCTGATTCTCATTGGCTTCATGGGTGCCGGAAAGACCAGCGTGGGAGAGCATTTCGCAGCACGTTACCAGATGCCCTTGATCGATACGGACAAGGAGATTGAAGCAGCCGCCGGTATGGCCATATCCGACATATTTGCCAACCAGGGAGAGGAAGCCTTCCGGCGTCTGGAGACAGGTGTACTGGAGAAACTGCTGGAGCAGGGGGGCAGGTCGGTGATTTCCGTGGGCGGCGGTCTGCCTCTCAGGGCGGAAAACCGGGCGCTTCTCAAACAGCTGGGGACCGTGGTATATCTGGATGTACTGCCGGAGACTGTCATGGAACGAATCGGAGCCGATGTGTCGGACCGCCCCATGCTTCACGCCAGTGATGTGATGGGCCGTATCGTCAGCCTTCTGGAGTCGAGAAAACCCCATTACCTGGAAGCTTCTCACATCATTGTGGACGTGAATGGACGGGGAGTGGATGATATCGTGGAAGAGATTTACCGCAGGGCAGCGGATAAAACATACTAAAAAGGGAGAAATTTATACTGCCGTTAAAAAAGAACTTGAAAATGCTCCCTACATAGTATAGAATATAAAAGATTAAAGACTTATGGGGCGCTTAGGCAAGCGCCATGAACGAACTCAAGGAGGAATATCTTTATGATATCAGCAGGTGATTTTAGGAATGGCATTACACTGGAGATTGACGGACAGGTTGTCCAGATTATGGAATTCCAGCATGTTAAGCCAGGTAAAGGCGCAGCTTTCGTGCGTACAAAATTAAAAAATGTAATCAACGGCGGCGTGGTGGAGCGCACCTTCCGTCCTACAGAGAAGTTCCCTCAGGCCAGGATTGACAGAGTGGACATGCAGTATCTGTATGCCGACGGAGAATTATATAATTTCATGAACCAGGAGACTTATGACCAGGTAGCCCTGAACCAGGATATCATCGGCGATGCCCTGAAGTTCGTGAAGGAGAACGAAGTATGCAAGGTCTGCTCTTACAATGGCAACGTATTCTCTGTAGAGCCTCCTCTGTTTGTGGAGCTGGAGATTACTGAGACAGAGCCAGGTTTCAAGGGCGATACCGCAACCGGTGCCAACAAGCCGGCAACCGTGGAGACCGGTGCAACCGTATACGTACCGTTATTCGTAGAAATCGGCGATAAGATTAAGATTGACACCAGAACCGGCGAATATCTGTCACGCGTATAATACAATTTGACAGATGCGCTCTGGGAGGCGGTTTGTAAGAATTGCTCCGGTATATGCCGGGGCAGTTTTTAACTTTCCGGGAAAAGGAAAGACCTATTGTCACAGTAAAGGAGAGTATACATTGTGAATAAGATTCTGGATATGATGGAGCGGGAATTAAAGCAGGCATTCACAGCCAGCGGATATGAGGATTCATTCGCAAAGGTGGTTTTATCCAACCGTCCCGACCTGTGTGAGTACCAGTGCAACGGTGCCATGGCAGCGGCTAAGGCATATAAGAAGAAGCCCATTGATATAGCGAACCAGGTGGTGGAACATCTGGTCTCCGGCGGCTCCCACCCTGTTTTTTCCGAGGCAGTGGCTGTGATGCCGGGTTTCATCAACCTGAAACTGTCCGAGGAGTTTCTGGCAGAGTATGCGGGTTCCATGGCCCGGGCAGATAAGCTGGGACTGGAAGCACCTGAGAAGCCTGAGACTGTTATCGTGGATTACGGCGGGGCCAACGTGGCAAAGCCTCTCCATGTGGGGCATCTGCGGGCGGCTATTATCGGGGAGAGCATAAAGCGTATGGGCCGTTTCCTGGGCCACCATATGATTGGTGATGTGCACCTGGGGGACTGGGGACTGCAGATGGGCCTTATCATTGAGGAACTCAGGGACAGGAAGCCGGAGCTGGTGTATTTTGACGAATCCTTTGAGGGGCCATTTCCCCAGGAGGCGCCCTTTACCATCAGCGAGCTGGAGGAGATATATCCTGCGGCCAGCGCCAAGTCCAAGGCGGATGAGGTGTTTAAGGAGAGGGCTCATCAGGCGACCCTGAAGCTTCAGAGAGGATATGCCCCATTCCGGGCAATATGGCAGCATATCATGGCTGTTTCTGTGGCTGATCTTAAGAAAAACTACGCGAACCTGAACGTGGAATTCGATTTGTGGAAGGGTGAAAGCGACGCGGAACCCTACATCGGGGACATGATTCAGATGCTGTTGGATAAGGGGCTGGCCCATGAGAGCCAGGGCGCTCTGGTAGTGGATGTGGCCCGGGATACGGACACCAAGGAGATTCCTCCCTGCCTGATCCGTAAGTCTGACGGGGCTTCTCTTTATGCCACCTCCGATTTGGCCACCATTGTGGAACGGGAACAGGATTTTAAGCCGGACCGCTATATTTATGTGGTGGATAAACGCCAGGGAATGCACTTTGAGCAGGTGTTCAGGGTGGCTAAAAAGTCCGGTATTGTGAAGGAAGATACCCCCATGATTTTCCTGGGATTCGGCACCATGAACGGGAAGGACGGAAAGCCTTTTAAGACACGTGAGGGTGGAGTCATGCGTCTGGAAAAGCTCATCGAGGAAATCAATGAGGCGGTATACCAGAGAATCATGGAGAACAGGACCGTATCAGAGGACGAGGCCAGGAGCACGGCGGCTGTGGTAGGGCTGGCTGCCCTGAAGTACGGCGATCTGTCCAATCAGGCTGCCAAGGATTATGTCTTTGACATTGAGCGTTTTACCTCCTTTGAGGGTAATACAGGTCCGTACATCCTTTATACCATTGTGAGAATCAAGTCCATTATTGCCAAGTACAGGGAGAACGGAGGCCAGGTCAGCCAGGATGCTGCTGAGAAGAAGATTCTTGCCTGCACCGGAAGTTCGGAGAAGGCCCTGATGCTTATGCTGGCCAGGTATAATGAGGTTCTGGAAAACAGCTTTGCGGAGACAGCGCCTCATAAGATATGCCAGTACATTTACGAGCTGGCCAATGCTTTTAACAGCTTTTATCACGACACTAAGATTCTGGCAGAGGAGGATGAGGCAAGGAAAGAGAGCTATATCGGCCTTATTTCCCTTACCAGACGGGTGTTGGAGGCCTGCATCGGACTGTTGGGAATCGAGGCTCCGGAGCGCATGTAACCGCGGGGATGTCCTGGGATGCTGATACGTCCTGCCTTGGGGCAGGGGTATCAGGAATCCCGCTGAAAGGATGCATGAAGCAGATGAAGATTGTCAGGATGAACACCAGCAGCTTCTGGAAGGGGGAGGCTGGTGTGAAAGGCCTGGTTGAAGACCAGGGGGAAACATTTGAGGTAAATTTATATCTGGGAAGCGGAAGAGTAAGGGATTACTCCTGTTCCTGCAGCAAAGGGAATTCTTACAGGGGAATGTGCGCCCATGGGGAGGCCCTTTTTGCGTATTATAATCAGCAGAGGGAGGAGGCGTCCAAACCAACGGTTCATACATCCTCCCAGGTTCACACCATGATACGGGAATACACCAACCGGGAGGTGGCCCTGATTCTGGCAGAGGAGGTGGACGCTCAGGTAAGGCTGGAGCCGGTGCTGATTCTGGACGGTAAAGACACGCGTCTGGAGTTTGAGGTGGGAATTACCCGTTTTTATGCTGTACGCGATTTGAGGGCCTTTAAGGAGGCCGTTGAAAATGGCGCCCATGTGGCCTATGGAAAGGACCTGTCCTTTCATCACCACAAATCGGCTTTTACAGACAGCAGCAGGGAACTGCTGGCCCTGCTTATGGGAGGGGTGCAAAACCAGAAAGCAGTCCGCAGCCTGACCCTAAACCGTATGAACCGGGATCGGTTTTTTGAAATAATGGCTGGCCGGACCGCAAAGGTCCAGCTTCCCGGCGGGAACCGGGTCATGATGGATATGGAGGATTCTGATCCAGTGGCTGCACTTAAGGTGGAGAAGACGGGAAGGGACGGCCTGAAAGCCAGCCTTATGGGAGTGGCGCCAATGAAAGGAAGCGAAGGGCCAAGGCAGGTGGCGGGGTGCTTTCGCGGGGAGCGGTTTCTGTACGTGGTGTCCGGCCAGAGGATTTACCGGTGCAGCGAGTCATGCACCCAGGTCATGGGGCTGTTCATGGAGCAGATGTGCATGGAGCGGGATGGAAGCGTGATGGTGGGGCAGAGAGATATTCCGCTGTTCTATGAGCGTGTTATCAAGCATATTCTTCCGTATTGCCGTCTTATGCTGGAGGACGTGGATTTTAAGGATTATGAGCCGGAGCCCTTAAAGGTATCCTTCCGGTTTGACACAGGAGAGGATGGGGCTCTGGTGATGGAACCATCCCTTGCTTACGGCAGCTATGTATTCCATCCCCTGGAGGACGAGAATCTTCCCAGGACAATATGCCGCGATGTGCCGGGGGAGTTCAGGGTAAGCCAGCTGATCCATAAATATTTCAAGTACAAGGACCCGGAGGGGATACGGCTGGTCATAAGGAATGACGAGGATGAGATTTACCGTCTTATGACAGAAGGAATGGACGAATTCCGTTCCATGGGAGATGTATATGTGTCTGAGAACCTGCGTCAGTGGAAGGTTCTGGCGCCTCCCAGGGTTACTGTGGGTGCTTCCGCTGCCGGTGGCTGGCTGGAACTGGACGTGGATATGGGTGACATGAATAGCCAGGAACTGAACCGGATACTGGCAGCCTACAGCCAGAAAAAGAAGTACTACAGGCTGAAAAACGGACAATTTCTGGGACTGGATGAAGGCGGACTCACGGTCATCAGCCGCATGGCGTCGGAATTGGGAGTGACCAGAAAGGAGCTTCAGAGCGGCAAGGTCCGTCTGCCGGCTTACCGTGCCTTCTATCTGGATTATCTGCTTAAGGAGAGTACCGGTGTAACCTATTACAGGGATCAGATGCTAAAGGCCATGGTAAGGTCGGTCAAGTCTGTGGAGGACAGTGATTTTACTGCGCCGGAGAGACTCAGAGGTGTTCTGCGGGAGTATCAGCGAATCGGGTATGTCTGGCTGCGGACCCTGGACAGTTACGGATTCGGGGGTATCCTGGCCGATGACATGGGATTGGGAAAAACCATACAGATTATTGCCCTTTTGGAGGACGCCTATGGATCAGGCGAACAGTCTCCGTCCCTGATTATATGCCCGGCCTCCCTGGTCTACAACTGGGAGCATGAGATACGTCGTTTTGCGCCGGACCTTAAGGTATTATCCGTGGTGGGAAGCAGTTCGGAGCGGGAGGTCCTTTTAAATGAGGTGGGAAGAAATCCGCAGGACTATCAGGTTATTGTGACGTCCTACGATTTGCTGAGAAGAGATGTAGGCTTATATGAAGCCATCCATTTCCGGTATCAGGTCATAGATGAGGCGCAGTATATCAAAAACGCATCCACACAGAGCGCCAGGGCGGTGAAGTCCCTTGATGTGCAGACCAGGTTTGCCCTCACAGGGACGCCTGTTGAAAACCGGCTGGGAGAGCTGTGGAGTATTTTCGATTATCTCATGCCGGGCTTTCTCTTTGGAAGCCAGTTCTTTAAGAGAGAATATGAAATTCCTATCGTAAGAGAGGGTGACGGGACTGTCCTCAAACGGCTGAAGCGGCTCATAGGCCCCTTTGTGCTGAGGCGGGTAAAGAAGGATGTATTAAAGGAGCTTCCGGATAAGATGGAGGAGGTGGTTTACTCCAACTTTGAAACAGAGCAGAAAAAGTTATATGCAGCCAATGCGGCCAAGTTTAAAGAGAAGCTCAGCACCGGCGGTTTTGGACAGGCTGGGGAAGGAAAGCTCCAGATTTTAGCGGAGCTCATGCGCCTGAGGCAGATTTGCTGCGACCCGCGGTTATGTTACGACAATTACAGGGGCAGCTCCGCCAAGCTGGAGACCTGTATGGACCTGGTGCGAAGGGGGGTGGCGGGAGGACATAAAATATTATTGTTTTCCCAGTTTACCTCCATGCTGGATATTATTCATACACGGTTTGAGAAGGAGGGAATCAAAAGCCACGTGCTGACAGGTGCCACCTCCAAGGAAGAACGAATCCGGCTGGTGGGAGATTTTGGAAAGGATGAGGTGCCGGTATTCCTGATAAGCCTGAAAGCAGGGGGGACCGGCCTTAACCTGACTGCGGCGGATATCGTCATCCATTATGACCCGTGGTGGAATGTGGCTGCCCAGAACCAGGCCACAGACAGAACCCACCGGATAGGCCAGGATAAGCAGGTAACGGTCTATAAACTGATTACCAGAAATACCATAGAAGAGAACATCTTAAAGCTTCAGGAAGCCAAGAGCCATCTGGCGGATGCAGTAGTGCCTGAGGGTACGGTATCCTTTGGCAGCCTGACAAGAGATGATATACTGAATATCATAAAGGAGGAATAGGAAATGAAAGTATTAATGTTAAACGGAAGTCCCCATGAGAAGGGGTGTACCTACACAGCCCTTGCAGAGGTGGCGGGAGAGCTCAACCAGGCCGGCATTGAAACAGAGATTATGCATGTGGGCGGCGGGACTGTCCACGGATGCATGGGCTGCGGCGCATGCGGTAAGCTTGGAAAATGCATTTATAGTGACGACAAGGTCAACGAAGCAGTGGAGAAGATGAGGCAGAGCGATGGACTGATTGTGGGTTCACCGGTACACTATGCTTCGGCCGGCGGGGCTATCACCTCCTTTCTGGACCGTTTCTTCTATTCCGGAAGCAGTGCCGCTGCCCATAAGCCGGGAGCAGCCGTTGCTTCTGCCAGAAGGGCCGGAACAACTGCCACCCTGGACCAGCTGAACAAATATTTTATGATTACGCAGATGCCGGTAGTGTCCTCCCAGTACTGGAATATGGTGCACGGGCAATGTCCGGAGGATGTAAAAAAGGATGAGGAAGGCATGCAGATTATGCGCGTATTGGGCAGGAACATGGCCTGGATGCTCAAATCCATTGAGGCCGGAAAAGCTGCCGGAGTTACGCTGCCTGAGACAGAGGAAAAGAAACGAACGAATTTTATACGGTAGGAAAATGGCTGATACGTGAAGGTTAGTGCATGAAATCAATTCATGGAATTAATACATGAAATCAGGATGGACTGACTTAAGACTGGGGCCCGGCCCGGCACTATGGTGTGCCGGGCTTTTTGAGTATGGCTTTATGTACGGCTATGCCAATGCGGTATGCATGGTCTGATTATGAATGTGCTGGTCCAGTATTAAATGAACCCGTTCCACTTCACCGAGAATCAGGGTTTCGGACCTCGTGATTTGGTTTCTTAATACGCGCTCAGTGGATTTAATCTGGAATTCCAGACTGTCCATGCGGGTGTTCAGGGATTTTATGTCGGACTGTATATTTTGCATATCGGATTTCATGCCCTGCATTTCGGCTTTTACGCCTAAGATGTCGGATTTCATGCCCTGCATTTCGGCTTTTACGCCTAAGATGTCGGATTTCATGCCCTGCATTTCGGACTTTACACCTTGTATATCAGATTTCATGCCCTGCATTTCGGACTTTACGCCTTGTATGTCGGATTTCATACACCGTATTTCGGTTTTTACACCTTGTATATCAGATTTCATGTCCTGCATTTCGGTCTTTACACCTTGTATATCAGATTTCATGTCCTGCATTTCGGCTTCTACGCCTAAGATGTCGGATTTCATGCCCTGCATTTCAGCTTTTACGCCTAAGATGTCGGATTTCATGCCCTGCATTTCGGTCTTTACGCCTTGTATATCGGATTTCATACCCCGGATATCAGTCTTCATATCAATTATTTCAGTCAATATGACATCAAGTTTATCAGAATCAGTCAAGCTGTCACCTCCTAAAAACAGTGTGCTGTGTCAGTGTGCCGAATCGCGGTTTGTGTTTCGGCTGGAAACAGGGTGTAATTAAGTATAGCAGATCGGAACATGTAAATCCAGGCTGATTTTAGCATTTTTTGTAATGATTTTCACCGGATTTCCCCGCTGGTTTTCAGAAAAAATAATGCTTGTCACAAATCCCCCATTCTGTTATACTTTGGTATAGTTAACTAGCTAATTATAAGTAGGCTAATGGTTAATCGGTCAGATATACGGAAAGGAGGCAATCTACATGGACAAAGCATCACGCAGCTGTTTTGTTCAATCCCCGGAGCACTGTCTCATAGAGAAGTACATCCGGGTGGCCAGGCTGCACCGGAGTATGATGGAGCGCCGCCTGGACGGCACAGGGGTGTACCGCAGCCAGCATCAGATACTGATGTTTGTGTCGGATAACCCCAACGTATCCCAGAAAGAACTGGCGAGGATGTATGGCGTGTCCGGGGCTACCATCGCTGTTTCCCTTAAGAAACTGGAAAGAGGGGGCTATATCAGGCGCCTGGTGGACCAGGAGGACAACCGGTGCAACCAGATTTGCATAACGGATAAGGGAAGGAAAGTGGTGGAGGACAGCGTTAAGATTTTCAGGCAAATGGAGAGCCGCATGTTTGAAGGATTTTCCGAGAATGATATGAAGGTGCTGGGACAACTGCTGGACCGGATATACGGGAACCTGGACCGGGAGTTTACGGACAGGGCACAAAGGGAGGAATCTTAAGTGAAACGATACGGAACCTATATAAAACCATATCTTGGAGCCTTTATCCTGGGCCCTCTTCTGATGCTGACCGAGGTGGCGGGGGAAATCATGCTTCCCAAGCTGATGTCCATGATTATCAACAACGGGGTGGCTCAGAGAAACGTGCAGTACATCCTGTCCGTGGGAGGGCTGATGATACTGGCCACCCTTATAATGGCTATAGGAGGAATCGGTGGAGCCTATTTTTCCGTGAAAGCGGCAGTCAGCTTTACCAGCGACCTGAGGGATGACCTTTTTTCCAAGGTGCAGGAGTTTTCGTTTAAGAACATAGATTCATACAGCACAGGCTCGCTGGTCACCCGTCTGACCAATGATATTCAGCAGGTCCAGAATGTGCTTATGATGGGACTGCGGATGGCCATGCGCGCTCCGGGCATGTTCATAGGTGCCCTGATCATGGCTTTTATGATGAATGCCAGGCTGGCAGTGGTCATATTGGTGGTAATCCCCTTGCTGACAGCCGCCATAGCCGTCATACTAAAGACAGCATTCCCCAGATTTACCGCCATGCAGAAAAAGCTGGACCAGCTAAACTCCGGCATCCAGGAGGCGCTGACCAATGTGCGGGTTATCAAATCCTTTGTGCGGGAAGAGTTTGAGGAAGAAAAATTCAGGGATATGAACCAGGATTTAAAGAACAGCAGTCTGGACGCCATGAAAATCGTGATTGTCACCATGCCGGTGATGACCCTTGCCATGAACATAACCACGCTGGCCGTGGTATGGTACGGGGGCAATATCATAATTGCAGGGGATATGCCGGTGGGGGATTTAACTGCATTTACCACTTATATCGTACAGATACTCATGTCGCTTATGATGCTTTCCATGGTGTTCCTGCAGCTCTCCAGGGCAGTGGCATCCATCCGCAGGGTGGGTGAGGTCATGGACACGGAGATCGACCTGACGGACCGGGATGCATCCAGAAAGGACCTGGCTGTATTGAAGGGAAAGGTGGAGTTTAAACATGTGAGCTTCAGCTATACGGACAGCCGGGATGAGATGGTGCTGGAGGATATAAACTTTACGGCAGAGCCGGGTCAGATAATAGGCATTATCGGTTCCACGGGAAGCGGCAAGACCACCCTGGTGCAGATGATACCGCGGCTCTACGATGCCACAAAGGGCCAGGTGCTTGTGGACGGGGTGGATGTCAGGGAATATTCCCTCAAAAACCTGCGGGAAGGCGTGGGCATGGTGCTCCAGAAAAATGTGCTCTTCTCAGGCACCATAGAGGAGAACCTGCGCTGGGGCAAGGAGGACGCCTCCATGGATGAAATCAGGGAAATGGCACAGAGCGCCCAGGCAGACAGCTTTGTCACATCCTTTACCAACGGCTATGATACGGACATGGGACAGGGAGGGGTCAATGTATCGGGGGGCCAGAAGCAGAGACTCTGTATTGCCAGGGCCCTGCTTAAGAGGCCCAAAATCCTGATACTGGATGACAGCACCAGTGCTGTGGATACAGCCACGGAGGCCAGGATACGCCAGTGTTTTAACACCAGCCTTAAGGACACCACCAAAATCATTATAGCGCAGCGCATCGGATCCGTGGAGGAGGCTGACCGGATTTTGGTGCTGGATGAAGGCAGGCTCATCGGCCAGGGGACCCATGAACAGCTTATGGAGGAATGTCAGGCATACCAGGAGATTTATTATTCCCAGAGGGACCGAAAGGAGACGGCTGTATCATGACGAGACAACAGAAAGCGGAAAGCCTGAAACGGCGCTATGGAAAACATGGGGCTCCTGAGGTCAGAGGTCCCATGGGAGGGAGAAGACATGGGCCGGGGCGGAATATGGCGATGGGCCCAAAAAGGCTGCCCAGGAACGCAGGCACTACCATCAGGCGCCTTCTGCATTATTTAAATGAGGATAAATCCAGGATGATGCTGGCTTTTTTCTGTGTTGTCCTCAACACAGCGTCAACGCTGGCAGGCTCCTACATGCTGCGGCCTATCATCAATACATTTATTGCCCCGCTAACAGGAGGTCCCGGGGATCCGGCAGGACTTGCAAGGGCCCTGGCTGTGCTGGCGGCTGTGTTTGCGGTGGGGGTGTTTGCCAATTATGCTCAGGCAAAGGTCATGCTGACCGTGGCCCAAAATGCCCTGCAGAAAATCCGCAATGACCTGTTTGGCAGAATGCAGAAGCTGCCGGTCCGGTTTTATGATACCAACTCCAACGGTGATTTGATGAGCCGTTTTACAAATGATGTGGATACCATCGGGCAGATGCTCAGCTCCACGCTGGTACAGCTGTTCTCCGGAACATTAAGCATCATCGGAACCCTGTTCCTCATGGTGTACACCAACCTGATTCTGACTCTTGTCACCCTGGTGATGATTCCTGTTATGATGAAAGCGGGCGGGGCAGTGGCAGGGTGGAGCCAGAAATACTTTACCGCCCAGCAGACATCCCTGGGTGCCGTGAACGGATATATAGAGGAGACCATCACCGGACAGAAGGTGGTTAAGGTATTCTGCCATGAGGATACGGCCAGAGAGGAATTCGCAATACTGAACCATGACCTGAGGTACAACCAGATTCGGGCCCAGTTCTTCGGCGGTATCATGGGGCCTGTGATGAACAGCCTGAGCCAGATCAACTATTCCCTTACAGCCTGTGTGGGCGGCCTGCTCTGTGTGCTCAGGGGCTTTGATGTGGGCGGGCTGACCGTATTCTTAAACTTTTCCAGACAGTTCAGCCGTCCCATCAACGAGATATCCATGCAGGTCAGCAATGTATTCTCAGCCCTGGCCGGAGCAGAGCGTGTATTCGCGGTGATGGATGAGGAGCCGGAGCCGGCCGACACCAGGGACTGCATAGTGCCAAGTCCTATGATTGGCCATGTGGTGTTTCATCATGTTACCTTTGGCTACGATCCGGATAAAACCATTCTAAGGGACATAAACCTCTATGCCAAACCGGGGCAGAAGATTGCCTTTGTAGGATCTACCGGCGCGGGAAAGACCACCATAACAAATCTGCTGAACCGGTTTTATGACATCCAGGCAGGCTCCATCACCATTGACGGGGCGGATATACGAACTATTTCAAGGGATGCCCTGCGAAGCAACATTGCCATGGTCCTTCAGGACACCCACCTGTTTACGGGCACGGTGCGGGAGAATATCCGCTACGGCAGGCTGGACGCCACGGATGACGAGGTTATTCAGGCGGCAAAAACAGCCTCCGCCCACTCCTTTATCATGCGTCTTCCCCACGGATATGACACCATGCTGGAGGGAGACGGGGCCAATTTAAGCCAGGGCCAGAGACAGCTTCTCAATATTGCCAGGGCATCCATATCCAAGGCTCCTGTGCTGATACTGGACGAGGCCACCAGCTCCGTGGATACCAGGACTGAAAAACACATTGAGCACGGTATAGACCGGCTGATGGCGGACCGAACCACCTTCATCATTGCCCACAGGCTGTCTACGGTGCGGAGCGCCAACGCCATTATGGTTCTGGAGCAGGGGGAAATCATTGAGCGGGGAACCCATGAGGAGCTTTTGGAGATGAAGGGACGGTACTACGAGCTGTATACAGGCATGAAAGAACTGGAATGATTGCCATGAAATTAACATGTATTTAACATATAATTAAAAAAATAACATATATAATCTGTATTGTATACAATCTTTATTTATGCTATACTAAATTGGTGTATTCCGGCGGGGGCAGGCAGCCCTGCCGGTCATACCGGGCGCTGGTACTGGTCCGGCCGCACAAAGGAATAAAACAAAGAAAAGAGGGAGAGAATCCATGGGTTTGGCGACTTTTATAGGCGGCATCCATCCATATGAGGGGAAAGAGCTGTCAGAGAACAAACCGGTACAGGTCCTGATGCCAAAGGGCGACCTGGTGTATCCGATGTCACAGCACATTGGTGCACCCGCGAAGCCTCTGGTAGCAAAGGGCGATCATGTACTGGCAGGCCAGAAGATTGGAGAAGCAGGCGGTTTCATCTCTGCAAATGTAATTGCTTCTGTTTCAGGAACGGTGAAGGCCATTGAACCAAGGCGTATGGCTAACGGAGCAATGGTGCCCTCCATTGTGGTTGAGAATGATGGAGAATATAAGACGGTTGAGGGCGTAGGAGAGGACAGGGACTCATCAGGCCTGTCAAAAGAGGAAATCCGCAACATTGTGAAGGAAGCCGGTATCGTGGGTCTCGGCGGAGCAGGATTCCCCACTCATGTAAAGCTGACTCCGAAGGATGAGAACGCCATCGAGTACATACTGGTCAACGGCGCAGAGTGTGAGCCGTACCTCACCAGCGACTACAGGATGATGCTGGAAGAGCCGGAGAAAATCGTAGGCGGCTTAAAGGTCATCCTTCAGCTGTTTGACAATGCAAAGGGTGTTATCGGTATTGAGAACAATAAGCCGGAGGCCATCAAGAAACTTACCGAGATGGTAAAGGACGAGCCGCGCATTACGGTCTGTCCCCTTATGACAAAGTATCCGCAGGGAGGAGAGCGTTCCCTGATTTATGCCGTTACAGGCAGGAAGGTCAACTCATCCATGCTTCCCGCGGACGCAGGATGCATCGTGGACAATGTTGACACCGTAATTTCCATTTACATGGCAGTGTGCAAGAGCACGCCCCTGATGAGGAAGATTATCACGGTCACCGGAGACGCGGTGGCAGACCCCAGAAATTTCAGCGTAAAGCTTGGAACCAATTACCAGGAGCTGTTGGACGCAGCCGGCGGTTTTAAGACGGAGCCGGAAAAGGTTCTGTCAGGCGGTCCCATGATGGGCCAGGCCATATTTGACCTGAATATCCCGGTAAGCAAGACTTCGTCCGCCCTGACCTGTTTCACAAAGGACCAGGTGGCAGAGATGGAGCCTTCCGCATGCATACGGTGCGGAAAATGCGTCAGCGTATGTCCAAGCCACATCATCCCTGTGATGATGATGCAGGCCGCCCTCAGGGACGACTGCGAGACATTCGAGAAGCTGAACGGTATGGAATGTATGGAGTGCGGAAGCTGCACCTACATATGTCCGGCCAAGAGGCCTCTGACTCAGGCATTTAAGGAAATGCGCAAGACAGTTGCGGCTAACCGCAGGAAGAAAGGGTAGGAGGGGACATAAGTCATGAGTAAATTATTAAACGTATCATCATCCCCGCATGTGAGAAGCCATGAGACCACCCACAGCATCATGCTGGACGTGGCCATTGCCATGTTGCCTGCAACTGCTTTCGGTGTGTATCATTTCGGCATGCATGCGCTGCTGGTGCTTATAGTTACGGTTGCAGCCTGTGTTTTAAGTGAGTATGTATATGAGAAGCTGATGAAGAAGCCAAGCACCATCAGCGACTGCAGTGCCCTGGTCACGGGCATGATTCTGGCACTGAACATGCCTCCGGAGATTCCGGTGTGGATTCCGGCTCTGGGCGGAATCTTTGCCATTATCGTGGTGAAGCAGCTCTACGGCGGCCTGGGACAGAACTTTATGAACCCGGCTCTGGCAGCCAGATGCTTCCTGCTGATTTCCTTTGCGGGAAAAATGACAAATTTCAGCTACAGCGGATTTGACGGCGTGTCCGGCGCGACCCCCCTGGCAGTGCTTAAAAGCGGCGGGACCGTGGATGTTCCGGCCATGTTTGTGGGAAATATCCCGGGCACCATCGGAGAGGTTTCCGTGATTGCCCTTTTAATCGGCGCAGCCTATCTTCTGGCAAAGAAGGTAATCTCCATCCGGATTCCAGGCACCTACATACTAACGGTTGTGGTATTTGCCATTCTGTTCGGAGGCCATGGATTTGATTTAAATTACATTGCAGCCCATCTGTGCGGCGGCGGCCTGATTTTCGGCGCCTTCTTTATGGCAACCGACTATGTGACCAGTCCCATCACGCCAAAGGGCCAGATTGTGTTCGGTATCCTGCTGGGCGTGCTCACAGGACTGTTCAGGATTTTCGGCGGCTCCGCAGAGGGCGTGTCCTATGCAATTATCATCAGCAACATCCTTGTTCCGCTGATTGAGAAAGTAACCCTTCCCAAAGCATTTGGAAAGGAGGGCAAGTAGTTATGAATAAAGCAGGATTTATGAAAGACGCGCTGATTCTTTTCGTCATCACACTGGTATCCGGCTGCCTGCTTGGCGGTGTGTACCAGGTGACTAAGGAACCCATTGAGAAGGCTACCATTGCTGCCAACAACAAGGCTTACAAGGCAGTATTTAACGAGGCCGAGTCATTTGACCCGGATGATGCCCTTACAGCCGCGGTTGAGGGATGCAACGCAGACCTGGCCGGCATGGATTTTGGCGGCGTCAAGGTGGAGAATGTGCTTAAGGCAGTAGACGGCAGCGGCAACCAGCTGGGCTATGTCATCACTTCCCTTTCCAATGACAGTTACGGCGGCGCTGTGAAGGTATCCGTGGGCATTAAGGAGGACGGCACCATCACAGGAATCGAGTTCCTGGAAATCAATGATACGCCGGGTCTGGGACTTAAGGCCAAGGAGCCTAAATTCAAAGACCAGTTCATCGGCAAGAATGCCGAATCCTTAAGTGTAACCAAGATGGGGAACGCGGACGACACCCAGATTAATGCAATCAGCGGTGCCACCATTACTTCCAGCGCAACAACCAACGCAGTGAATGCAGCTTTATATTACCTGCATAACTGCATCAAATAATTAGGAGGTGGGAATATGAATAACTGTTCTGAACGTTTATATAACGGTATTGTGAAAGAAAACCCTACCTTCGTCCTGATGCTTGGTATGTGTCCGACCCTGGCCGTAACCACATCAGCTGTCAACGGCCTTGGTATGGGACTTTCCACAACCGTGGTTTTACTGTTTTCCAATATGATTATATCAGCACTCCGTAAGATTATACCGGACCGTGTGCGTATCCCGGCATACATCGTTATCGTGGCTTCCCTGGTTACTGTTGTGCAGCTGCTGCTTCAGGCCTATGTGCCGAGCCTGTATTCTGCCCTTGGTATCTATATTCCGCTGATTGTAGTTAACTGTATCATTCTTGGCCGCGCAGAGTCCTACGCATCCAAGAACGGCCCGCTTGTATCCACCTTTGACGGTATCGGCATGGGCCTGGGCTTTACCCTTGCCCTTACATGCATCGGCCTTGTCCGCGAGATCCTCGGTTCCGGCGCAATTTTCGGCAATGTAGTGATTCCTGAGGATTACCACATCGCCATCTTTGTTCTGGCTCCCGGCGCGTTCTTTGTCCTTGCAGTGCTGACCGCCCTTCAGAACAAGTTTAAGGCCCCGTCAGCGACCAACGGTTCCGTTCCCAAGTCCAGGCTGGCATGCGGCGGCAACTGTATGGAGTGCACGGGTTCCTCCTGCATGTCCAACCATGAAGTGCTGGAGACCAGGAAGCGTCAGGCGGAAGAGAAGGCCCTTGCTGCAAAGAAGGAAGCCGTAGCAAAGAAGGAAGCAGAGTTAAAAGCAGCTACTTCCAAGAAAGAAAATTAGGAGGGTGGATAGATGAAAGAGTTATTGTTAATTGCCATTGGTTCCGCTCTGGTTAATAACGTTGTTTTGAGCCAGTTCTTAGGACTTTGTCCATTCCTCGGTGTTTCAAAGAAGGTTGAGACTTCAGCCGGTATGGGTGCAGCGGTTATTTTCGTTATTACCATTGCGTCCGCTGTGACCAGCCTGGTGTACACAGGGATTCTTGTGAATCTGCATCTGGAATATCTCCAGACCATTGTATTCATCCTGGTTATCGCAGCCCTGGTTCAGTTCGTGGAGATGTTCTTAAAGAAATCCATGCCGTCACTGTATGAGGCTCTGGGCGTATACCTGCCTCTGATTACCACCAACTGTGCGGTTCTGGGCGTTGCCCTTACCAATGTGACGAAGTCCTATAACTTCGTACAGAGCGTTGTAAACGGTATCGGTATCTCCGTTGGTTTTACCATTGCTATTGTCATGTTAGCTGGTGTCCGCGAGAAGATTGAGCATAATGACGTCCCATATTCATTCCAGGGGTCACCTATAGTCCTTATTACCTCGGGTCTTATGGCAATCGCATTTTTCGGATTTTCCGGATTAATTTAGAAGGAGGAGAAGGAAAATGGTTACAGGTATTATAATAGCGGCAGCCGTGGTAGGTATCCTTGGTATTCTGATAGGTGTCTTCTTAGGCATAGCCAGCGAGAAGTTTAAAGTTGAAGTAGATGAAAAGGAAATCCTGGTCCGTAACGAGCTGCCCGGCAACAACTGCGGCGGCTGCGGATACGCGGGCTGTGACGCACTGGCAAAGGCAATCGCAGCCGGCCAGGCGGATGTAGGTGCATGTCCTGTGGGCGGCGCTTCCACCGCGGAGAAAATCGGAGCCATCATGGGCGTTGCAGGCGGAGCCGCCGAGAAGAAGGTAGCCTTCGTGAAATGTAAAGGTTCATGTGACAAGACCGCCGTACAGTACAACTATTACGGTGTGGATGACTGTAAGAAGGTATCTGTTGTCCCGGGCGCCGGGGAGAAGGCCTGCGCATACGGATGTATGGGCTACGGCTCCTGTGTCAGGGCATGCGCATTTGACGCCATCCATGTGGTGGACGGCGTGGCGGTGGTGGACAAGGAGAAATGTGTTGCCTGCGGCAAGTGCGTGGCTTCCTGTCCGAACCACCTGATTGAGCTGGTGCCGTATAAGGCAGAGCATCTGGTACAGTGCAGCTCTCACGACAAAGGCAAGGATGTTAAGGCTGTCTGCGCAGCCGGCTGTATCGGATGTACCCTGTGTACAAAGCAGTGTGAGTTTGATGCCATCCATATGGAGAACAATCTGGCTGTCATTGACTACGAGAAGTGTACCAACTGCGGCAAGTGCGCAGAAAAATGTCCTGTCAAGGTTATTGTTTAGACGAGATAAAAATATCGGAATGAAATAAAAAGCTGTCCCTTCCGCGTGATGAACCGCGGAAGGAACAGCTTTTTTGCTGCATTTGTATGTTATTTTTTCTTTCTCTTTTTAAAAGCCGGTGAATCAAAGGACTGGTCGTCAGGCAGGACCTTCTTAGTGGTGGCCTCCACCAGATTGTCGTAGCAGGAAAAGATGGCGCTTATGTCCCTGGAGTCCATTCCTGGCGTCAGAAGGGATACAAGAGGAACAATAATGAGTCCTACAATCATTGAGACAGCACCTGCATTGATGGGGGATGCAATATAGTGCAGGAACATATTTGAAACCGTGATACCGATGCCGGTGGCAAAGCTGGCCCACACAGCCGCTGGCGTGGTTCTTTTCCAGTACAGGCCGTAGAGGAAGGGAGCCAGAAAGGCTCCGGCCAGTGCGCCCCAGGAGATACCCATGAGCTGGGCAATGAAGTCAGGCGGATCCAGGGCCAGGACAACGCTTATGACGATAAAGGCCACAATCAGGCACTGCATCAGCACCAGCTGGGTTTTATCCTTCATGTTCTTTACAAGGCTGCCTTTGATAAAATCCAGGGTCAGGGTGGAGCTGGAGGTGAGCACCAGGGAGGAAAGGGTGGACATGGATGCGGACAGCACCAGCATGACAACAATTCCAATCAACAGGTCCGGAAGGCCGGACAGCATGGCCGGTATGATGGTATCATAAGCCACGGATCCATTTCCATTATAAATGGCAGGGCTGTCAAAGAGCCGGCCGAAGCCGCCCAGGAAATAGCTGCCCCCGGAGATGACAATGGCAAACAGGGTGGAAATCACCGTGCCCGTGGCAATGGCTTTTTCGCTTCGGATGGTATAGAATTTGTGAATCATCTGGGGCAGGCCCCAGGTTCCAAGGGAGGTGAGAATCACCACGCCCAGCAGGTTCAGGGGATCCGGTCCGAAGAAGGAGGTGTAGGCTCCGGGCTGGCCCAGGGTAACCGGGACCTCGCTGGGAATCTGCGCCAGTCTGCCCACTGCAGCCGTAAAGCCTCCCTGGCCGCTTAAAACGCTGAGGATGATGGCGGCGATGCCGGCCAGCATGATGATGCCCTGGATGAAATCATTGATGGCTGTGGCCATATAACCGCCCAGGATGACATAGACCGCTGTCAGGATAGCCATGCCCATGACACAGACACTGTAGGGAATATCAAAGGCCATGCCGAATAACCGGGACAGACCATTGTAGACAGAGGCTGTGTAGGGTATGAGAAAGACAAATATAATCAGGGAGGCAACAATCTTCATGCCCTGGCTGTGGAACCGGCTGCCGAAGAATTCCGGCATGGTGGCCGAGGAGAGATGCTTGCTCATGACTCTGGTCCGCCGTCCCAGGATGACCCAGGCCAGCAGGCTGCCGATCAGGGCATTGCCAATGCCTATCCAGGTGGAGGCCAGGCCGTATTTCCATCCGAACTGACCGGCATAACCGATAAATACCACAGCGGAAAAGTAGGAGGTGCCATAGGCAAAGGCGGTGAGCCAGGGCCCCACACCCCGTCCTCCCAGAACAAAGTCATTGACATTGGTGGCATGGCGGCGGGAATAGAATCCCACTCCCAGCATGATGGCAAAAAAGATAACCAGCATCAGCAGTTTAACAGTCATTTGAATATCCTCCGCATACACTTTAATAATTAAAACTTCTGAACTTTAATGTATCAAAGTACAAGAGGATTGTCAAAGGGTATTTCTTATTTTTGCCTACTTTGGCTATTTTGACGGAACTTCGTGAAAGAGATTGAGGGGCAAAATGCCATTTTTTTGTTAAAGTGGGGGATGACTGTCAAAATTCGACAATAAATGTAAAATCCAAAGATGGATATAAAATGTAAAAAATGAATAATTAAGGTAGAAAAAGATTTACATAATATAAATTACAAAAATAGGAAATCATGTAACATGTTTAAAAATTAATAATACTGTAACATAAATGTAAAGATATGGCTGGCGAAATGCACAAAATAAAGGTGCGTACCCCTGGAAAACCATAGTAAATATATAAAAAATATTACAAATGTTTCAAAAGTAAGAAAAAATGTAACAAAATTATTAAATCTCCATTGACGCGAAAAGTCAAATCCCATATAATTAGCCATACATCCCGGAAAAACATGCACAAAGTGGGAGATACCCACTGCATAAAATTTTGAGAATGGTACCTGTGCAGAGTTGTGCGGGGCCAGGAAAGAGGAGTATGTATGCTTACATTACATTCATTCCTTCGTTCGGTAGTTCTCTTTGTTAAGTCGCTGACTGTGAAAGTGACAAAGCAGATGTACCGTTCCTCATCTGTGGTGATGGCGGGTATGATGGTAGTGGCCATCATAGCATTTTCAGCCAATGGGTTTGGCGGCGGGGGAAGAAACGCCCTGGCAGCGCCCATGACAGAGGAAAGTGACGCCATTGACAAGGCGGAGGAGGAAAACGAAGGAAGCGGTCTGGTTACTGAAGCAAAAGTACAATTCGGACATTTAAACACAGACAGTGAAGGCCAGCATCTGGCCGGTGCGCTGCTGGAAGCGGACGTCCGAGAGAAACAGAGAAAGCAGGCAGCTGCACAGACCCAGATTGAGACACTTCAGAAACAGATATTAAAGGAGAGACAGGAAGAGGAGGCCAGGAAAAAGGCGGAGGAAGAGCGCCGGGCAGCCAGAAGGATTAAATATACGGATGAAGATTACCAGGTACTCCTGCGCATTGTCCAGGCGGAAGCAGGAATCTGCGACCCCAAGGGAAAGATACTGGTTGCAGATGTGATCATTAACCGTGTCCTGTCGGGAAAATTCCCGGACAGCGTAAAGGCAGTTGTATACCAGCCATCCCAGTTTCAGCCGGTATCCAACGGCACCATAAACACGGTAAAGGTCACAGCGGAAACCATTGAATGCGTGGACCGTGCCCTGGCCGGTGAAGATTATTCCAACGGAGCCCTGTATTTTATGAACAGAAGGGCTTCCGGCAGTGCTGCTTCCTGGTTCGACCGGCGGCTGACCTACCTTTTTGCCCATGACGGACATGAGTTCTTCCGATAATCAGATAAAAAAGGATTGAGTTTCCTGCGGCTTTAGGTGTATACTAGGAATTGGAAAATCGAAATGCCACAAAGGAGAATGGAATATGATTTTTGATGAGAAGAAGAACCTGGACTTTTACAGGAATTTAGGGATTGAAGGCAGATATGCCAAGGCCGTGGATTTCCTTCAGAATACGGACCTTGAGGCATTGGAGCCGGGAAAGTATGAGATTGACGGCAAAAACGTGTATGCCAATGTAACAGCCTACACCACCATCCCGTGGGAGGAGGCTAAATATGAGGCACATGAGCATTACACCGATATCCAGTACGTGATTGAGGGCAGCGAGATTATGAGCTACGCGCCGGTACATGAGATGACTGTAAAGGTTCCATATAATCCGGATAAGGATGTGGTATTCTTTGAGAACACTACCCCCGGACTTAGGGTTGTGACCGGAGCCGGACAGTATCTGATTTTTAACCCGTGGGATGCCCATAAGCCAAAGGCTGCCAACGGAGAGCCGGCACCTATTAAAAAGGTGATTGTAAAAATCAAAGAGGATTAAAAAATATATTAAATGCGTAATAAAACGTGATTGAAGCGCACTTAAAAAAAAGCGCAGGAAGAAAGGCCGGCCCGCTGTATTCGGAATCAGCGGGCCGGTCCTTTTTTATGCCCCCGGAGACTACCTCATGTTTGCTGATATTTCATTGCTAATATTTTGTTAATTGAAATATTGACTTTTAATTCACAAAATGAGATAATGAAAAGGATTTCGATAAAATGAAAGAGAGGTAAATGAATGATGGCAAATGTAGATTTGAGTCAGTATGGTATTACCGGAACCACAGAAATTGTTTATAATCCTTCCTATGAGATGTTATTTGAAGAAGAGACTAAACCAACTCTGGAGGGGTATGAAAAAGGCCAGGTAAGCGAACTTGGTGCAGTGAATGTCATGACTGGTATTTACACAGGTCGTTCCCCTAAGGACAAGTTCATTGTCATGGATGAGAACTCAAAGGACACTGTATGGTGGACAACGGACGAGTACAAGAATGACAATCATCCGGCCAGCCAGGAAGCATGGGATACGGTAAAGAAGATTGCCCTGGAAGAACTTTCTAACAAGAGACTGTTTGTTGTAGACGCATTCTGTGGAGCAAACAAGGATACCCGCATGGCAATCCGCTTCATTGTAGAGGTTGCATGGCAGGCTCATTTCGTAAAAAACATGTTTATCCAGCCAAGCGCAGAGGAACTGGAGAACTTTAAGCCGGATTTCGTTGTATATAATGCTTCCAAGGCAAAGGTGGAAAATTATAAGGAGTTAGGCCTGAACTCCGAGACAGCCGCAATGTTCAATATCACCAGCCGCGAGCAGGTAATCGTGAACACATGGTACGGCGGAGAGATGAAAAAGGGTATGTTCTCAATGATGAACTACTATCTGCCTCTGAAGGGCATTGCATCCATGCATTGTTCTGCCAACACAGATATGAACGGTGAGAACACCGCAATCTTCTTCGGACTTTCCGGAACAGGAAAAACCACTCTTTCAACAGACCCCAAGCGTCTTCTTATCGGTGACGACGAGCACGGCTGGGATGACAACGGCGTATTTAACTTCGAGGGCGGATGCTATGCAAAGGTTATCAACCTGGATAAGGATTCTGAGCCGGACATCTACAATGCAATCAGACGCAATGCTCTTTTAGAGAATGTAACACTTGACGCTGAGGGCAAGATTGATTTTGATGACAAGAGCGTAACTGAGAATACACGTGTATCTTATCCGATTGATCATATTGAGAAGATTGTTCGTCCGGTATCAGCTGCTCCTGCTGCAAAGGATGTTATCTTCCTGTCAGCAGATGCGTTCGGCGTACTGCCTCCAGTATCCGTTCTGACTCCGGAGCAGACACAGTACTATTTCCTGTCCGGATTTACAGCAAAGCTTGCCGGTACAGAGCGTGGCATCACAGAGCCCACACCTACATTCTCAGCCTGCTTTGGACAGGCATTCCTGGAACTGCATCCAACCAAGTATGCAGAGGAGCTTGTTAAGAGAATGGAGAAGAGCGGTGCAAAGGCATACCTGGTTAACACCGGCTGGAATGGAACAGGCAAGCGTATCTCTATACGCGATACCCGCGGTATTATTGATGCGATTCTTGACGGCTCCATTGCAAAGGCTCCAACCAAGCAGCTTCCATTCTTCAACTTTGAGATTCCTACCGAGCTTCCAGGCGTAGATCCTAAGATTCTGGATCCCCGCGATACATACGCAGAAGTATCACAGTGGGAGGAAAAGGCAAAGGATCTGGCACAGCGTTTTGTCAAGAACTTTGCGAAATATGAGGGCAATGAGGCTGGAAAGGCACTGGTTTCCGCTGGTCCTCAGTTATAATCATAAAAATCATCTTTCTGCCCCCGCGGCAGGAGGACAGCATGATAGAGGGAGAACCGGATACCGGACCGCAAGGTCCGGATGTCCGGTTCTCCTTTTCATATAGTCCAGGTGCCCAATGACTTTCCCTGGAGCTGCATTTCTTAATATTTTATACTGTTTCTTAAGTCTCATTTACGTCCATTGAAAGGCAGTTTTTTTCATGATACCATGAAACCATAAAGGAGGATGGGTTATGAAAAAATGGAAAAAGAGGCGCACATGGACGCTGGCAATGACGCTGGTTCTTCTGGCAGTGCTCTCTCTGTCTGCCTGCGGCAGCAAGCTATCCAATCCGGCAGCCACGGCTGAGACCACGGCTGCCGGATATGCTATGGATGTGAGGGAAGCAGCGATAACCATGGCCCCTGCGGGAGAAGACCTGAATGGGTTAAAGGCTGAGAGCGGAAGCGGTCTGTCTCCCTCGCCGGATATTGGAAGTCCGGGGGAAGCAGGCAGGAAGCTGATACGGGATGTGAGTATGAACGTGGAGGCCAGGGACTTTGACGGCGTCCTCTCCCAGATTACAGATAAGGTAGGGGAGCTGGGCGGCTATGTGGAATCCTCTGATGTGTCGGGTGTCAGCGTCAATTCCTATGGCGGCAGCCAGCAGCGCTACGCGGACATCAGGGCCAGGATTCCGGCCGACCGGCTGGACCGCTTTGTGGAGACAGTGGAGAGTGCGGGAAATGTGACCAGCAAGCAGGAGCAGGTGACGGATGTGACCCTGCAGTATTCGGATGCGGAGAGCCGCAAGAAATCGCTGGAGATAGAGCAGGAACGGCTTTGGGCCTTGCTGGAAAAAGCGGATTCCCTGGACGCGGTGGTGGCTCTGGAGGCCCGGCTCTCAGAGATCCGCTATGAGCTGGAGTCCTACACATCCCAGCTGCGCCTCTATGACAATCAGGTGGATTACAGCACCGTATCCATCTACATGAGGGAGGTAAAGGACCTTACCCCCACTGCGCCGGACAGCATTGGAACCAGGATTCAGAAGGGCTTTAACCGCAGTCTGAATAACCTTGGGGAGGCGGTAACTGACCTGATTGTGTGGCTTGCCGTCAACAGTCCCATCCTGTTCGTAGTGGCTGTTATTATTGGGGCGCTTGTCCTTATTGTCAGAAGGCTAAGCCGAAAGCTGCGGGGCGGGAACCGATCCCCGAGGCGTTTCTCTCTATTCCGCGGCAAGCCCGTGGGAGGAAAGAAGGGCGCAAAGGACCAGAAGGAGCAGGCGGAGAAAGGACAGCCGGAGAAAGAATCGGCGGAGAGAGAACAGCCGGAGAAAGAATAGAATTAAGATAAAAACCAATATGGAGGGCAGGACACACAGCCGGCAAAAACAGGCTTGTGTCCTGCCTTTTTATGGCGTATACTCATAGTAATAATCCACAGCAATAATCTGAGGATGCCTGAAACCGTGTTCCCGCCGGATTCAGGAAATCCGGCAGATTTCCCGTTGCCTGTCAACACCATATATACCCAGGGAAAGGAGAACCTCATGCAGCTTACCTATCTGCACATCCACAATTTTAAGTCTATACGAAGCATGGAAATCCGGGATATAGAGCGGGCGCTGATTTTAGTTGGGAAAAATAATACAGGAAAAACCTCGGTGCTGGATGCAATCTGCGCGGTGTGCGGCTGTTATGAGATTCAAGACAGGGATTTTAATGAAAACCGTCAGGCCATCCGGATTGATGCCTGCTTTTCCATAGAGGAGGAGGATCTGCACCTGTTTCACCATATGGGTATTGTCAGCCAGTACAGACGTTACGATGTGTGGCGCAGGGTATTTTCTGAGCGGCTTCCGTCGTTCCAAAACGGAGAGCTGTCCTTTACCTTTCACGTAAACCAGGACGGCAAGGTGCGGTACGAGGATCTTTATAGAAAGAATAACCCCTATATCCATATGGTGATGCCCCGCATCTACCGCATCAATGCGGAGCGGGAGCTGAACCAGCTACAGAACGACCTTCTGATGTTCCAGGAGAACGAGGAGCTGCGAAGGCTGCGATCCGGCAGCTGTATTTTTGAGAGGGCTAAGAAATGCAACCATTGTTTCCAGTGCATCGGCCTGATTAATCAGAAGAAACCGGAAGAGCTTTCCGCCTTTGAGACGGCCAGACTTCTGGAGTTTAAGATATACCAGATGAACCTGAGCGGATTTTCCGGAAAGGTCAATGAAAATTTTTTTAAAAATGGAGGATACGAGGAGATACAGTACACGTTAAGCTGCGATGCGGACCAGCTTTTTACTGTGGAGGTAACGGCCCATAACCGCCAGAGAGGTACCGTGAAGCCGGTGGAGCTGATGGGAAAGGGCATGCGGAGTATTTATATGCTTTCCCTGTTAGAGACCTATATCAGCGAACAGGGCCGGATTCCCAGCATTATTGTGGTGGAGGATCCGGAGATATTCCTCCATCCCCAGCTTCAGAAAACATGCAGTGAGATACTGTACCGGCTGTCCAAGAAAAATCAGGTCATTTTCAAGACTCACAGCCCGGACCTTTTGTTTAATTTCAGCATACGCCAGATACGGCAGGTTGTATTGGATGATGAGCGGTACTCGGTTGTACGCACGCGGACCAACATGAGTGAGATATTGGACGACCTGGGGTATGGGGCCAATGATCTGCTGAATGTCAGCTTCGTGTTTATTGTGGAGGGGAAACAGGACAAGAGCCGCCTGCCTTTGCTTCTGGAAAAGTATTATTCTGAGATTTATGATGAGGAAGGAAATCTGTACCGCATATCCATCATCACCACAAACAGCTGTACTAACATCAAGACATATGCCAACTTAAAGTACATGAACCAGGTCTATCTGCGGGACCAGTTCCTTATGATACGCGATGGAGACGGCAAGGATCCGGAGGAGCTGGCATCGCAGCTATGCAGGTATTACGATGAGAGGAATCTGGAGGATGTGGACCGCCTGCCGAAGGTGACAAGGAAGAACGTGCTTATTTTAAAGTATTATTCGTTTGAGAACTATTTCTTTAACCCGGCAGTTATGGCCCGCCTGGGAATCGTGGAAAGCGAGGATGATTTTTACCGGACCCTCTATGGCAAATGGAGGGAATATCTGTACCGGATTCGCAGCGGGCAGCAGCTGATGGAAGTCCTGGGACGGGATTTCTCATCCCCGGAAGATATGAAGGAGCACATGGAAGAGGTGCGCACCTTTCTCAGAGGCCATAATTTATATGATATATTTTATGGCCCGTTCAGGGACAGGGAAAAAGAGATTCTGAGGGCCTACATTGACCTGGCGCCCAAGGAGGATTTTAAGGATATACTGGATGCCATTGACCGGTTTGTTTATTTTGACAGCAGGAAAAGACCTGAGGATGAAAGGCAGGCAGAGAAGGGTATGACGTAAAAAGGACATAACAGAAAGAGGATATAACAGAAAAAGGGGCGCTGCCTATGGCCGGATAAGTCCGGCCGGGGCAGCGCCCTTTTATCGCTTTCTTATATGAAGAATGATTCAACCGTTCCCTTAAACCCCATAAGGTTCTTCAACCGCAGGACTGTCTGCGTTCTTTCCCTTGCCCATCACGCAGGTGAACACAAAGGTTCCCAGGCACACTGCAGCAAAGATGATGCCGGCAGGATAGGCGATGGCGGTGGAGAGCTGGAAGCCTTCCTTTGCCATCAGGATATAGGTACAGGATACAGCCGACATGAAGGTGGCCGGAAGGGCGGTAAGCCAGTAGAAACGTTTTCTGCGGAACAGATATACGCTTGCGGCCCACAGGGCGATCATAGCCAGTGTCTGGTTGCTCCAGGAGAAGTATCTCCATACCACCTGTACATCCACCTGGGTCAGAACAGCGCCAACGGCCAGCAGCGGAACAGTTAAGGCAAGACGGTTCTTGATGGGTTTCTGGTCAATTTTGAACCAGTCTGCCAGGGTCAGTCTTGCACTTCGGTAAGCAGTATCTGCTGAGGAAATGGGGCAGGCGATAACACCAATCATGGCGATGACAGCACCTACCGGTCCCAGAAGCTTGAAGCAGATTTCATACACAACGCTGGACTGTCCGTTGCCAAGAGCCTCTAACAGACCGCCTGTGCCGTTGTAGAACGCCACGCCTGCGGCAGCCCAGATAAGGGCGATGACGCCTTCTGCCACCATGGCTCCGTAGAACACCTTGCGGCCGTCCTTTTCATTGGTAAGACACCTTGCCATCAGAGGAGACTGTGTTGCATGGAAGCCGGAGATGGCGCCGCAGGCAACGGAGATAAACATGGTGGGCCATATAGGAGTGCCTGAAGGATGCAGGTTGGACAGGGTGATTTCAGGAATGTGATAACCGCCCAGGATGATGGCTCCTCCTACGCCCAGGGCCATGACGATGAGGCAGATACCGAATATCGGATAAATCTTGCCGATGACCTTGTCGATAGGAACAAAGGTTGCGATGAAATAATAAATCAAGACCACTGCCAGCCAGAATTTGGCATCCAATACATTAGGGGTCAGCATGGCAAGCAGGTTGGCCGGTCCTGTGGAGAAGCTTACACCTACCAGTACCAGAAGGACAACGGAGAATACACGCATGACCTGTTTCATGGCATTGCCCAGATATGTACCTGTGAGCTCGGATACGCTGGCGCCCTTGTGGCGCATGGACATCATACCAACCATGTAGTCATGGACACCTCCGCCTAACAAGGTACCGAAGGTAATCCACAGAAATACGCTGGGGCCCCAGCAGGCACCGGCCAGCGCTCCGAAAATAGGTCCCAGACCGGCAATGTTTAACAGCTGAATCAGGAATATACGGGGAGTGCCCATGGGCACATAGTCACTTCCGTCGGTCATGGACAGTGCCGGCGGCTTTCTGTCATCAGGGCCAAATACTTTCTCGGCAACCTTACTGTAGAGCATAAATCCGATAATTAAAATTGCCAGACATACAAAAAAACTAATCATATACCTACCTCCTATGTATTTCTTGTATTTGTAATAATTATACAATAATAGGAGTGAAAGTGAATGTTTTTTGTATCAACTGTATGAAGGAGTGAACAAACAGTAAAATAAAGTTCATAAACGGAAGGCTAAATGGCCTATAAATCATGTATGGGGAGGACTATACCCCGATGATCTGGCGCAGCATTTTTGACTTTTCCCTGCTCACAGGAAGGATATTCTTCTCAAATCCCTGCATTTTTACAGCCAGACTGTTGTTGGCCCAGGGAAAGAGTTCGGTGATGAAGCTGAGATTCACCAGATAGCTTTTGTGTATGCGGCAGAAACCATGGGGAGCCAGGCGTTTCTCGTACTCCCCTAAAAGAAGGTTTTCCGTGTAGTCCCGGGTGGGGGTATGGATGATGCAGCTTCTCCCTGAAGTTTCTATGTATACAATCTGCTGTATATCCACCAGTATAATGGTCCGGTTCATATTGATGGGCATACGGCTGGATGGAAAGGCGGCTGCGACCGGCTCTCCCGCCTCCTGCTGGGAGGCGTATGAAGAGGATGAAGCCGGCCTGCAGGACTCGCCCCAGGGCTGGTGATCGTCGCAGGAGCGGACAGCAGAAGCGGTAAGGGCCTGGTTTTTCTGCAGGTCCTTTTGACATTTTTCCAGGACACGGCGCACCCGGTCCGGATCAAAGGGTTTCAGTATGTAGTTGTTTACGCCCAGCTCAAAGGCCTTGACCCCATACTGGGAGTAGGCGGTGGCAAACACAATCTGGGCATCGGGGAGAATCCGCCTGGCGGCAGCCGCCAGGGTGGTGCCATCCATATCCCCCAGGCTGATATCCACGAACAGCAGGTCAAAGGTCCGGCCGCTGATGAGTTCAATGGCGGAGGCGCCGCTGTCAGCCTCCTCAATCTGGCTGTCCGGCATGGCATCCATAATCTGATGGACCAGTTCCTTTCTGGCCGGACGTTCGTCGTCAATCACAGCTATCTTCATTATATGATTCCTCCTGTTTGGTTTCATGGATTGGTCCAGGAATTTCTTCCGGTTCCAAAGGGATTCTGAACCAGACCCTGGAACCGGCTTCTGAAGTCTCGATTTTCAGACCGTTATCTTCCCCGTATATGCTTTTCAGGCGTTTGTGTACATTGGACAGTCCCACACCCTTTCCCTGGCCGGTGTAAAGACCCAGGACCACTTCTCTGGGGATACCCTGTCCTCGGTCAGCCACCGCGATTTCCGCCATGCCTTCCACGCTGTGGGCACTGATGGAGACATGGCGGGCGCCGGTCCTGTCCCCGCCGTGGCGGACTGCGTTTTCCACCAGGGGCTGGAGGATGAAGGAGGGAACCTTGCAGTTGAGATCGTCCTCCACATCCAGCTCCACAACCAGCTTTTCTTCAAACCGCGCCTGCTCCAGTTCCAGGTAACTGGCCACATGGTACAGCTCTGTGTGAAGGCTCAGCATGTACTGGTCGTTTTCCAGGGCCTGGCGGTAGTAGGAGGAGAGGGTTAGAATCAGTTCCCTGGCCCGGTCAGGATTCTCCCGGCACACGCATGAAATGGTGTTCAGCGCATTGTAAAGGAAGTGGGGATTCACCTGGGACTGAAGGGCCTTGAACTCCGCTTTGCGGCGGAGCTGTTTCTGATAATCCAGGTCGGACAGCTCTAACTGGGTGGAGAAAAGGCGGGCCAGCTCCGAGGCAAAGTCCAGGTTGGACTGGGAGGTGTGCCAGTGTTTTTTTACCATCATGGTCAGACTTCCCACTGGTTTGTCCATCTCAATGAGAGGGGCGGCAACAATAATGTGGTTCTTCAGGATATGGTACAGGGGGTCTGTCTTTTCCGCATAGGAAAAGGTGGTGGGCTTCCTGTCGTGGATAGAGCTTAGAATGGGTTTCAGCACGGCTTCATCCCGGAGGACATCGTACCAGTTCTCACCCTTCATGGCCAGGATTTTCTGGGCATCCGTGATCATCACAGCCGAACAGGAAGTGGACTGGTAGATGATGTCTGCGGTGGCCTCCATGTCCGCGGTGCTGTAGAGTCCCTTTCTCAGGTGAGGCAGGCTCTGGTCTACAATCCCCATGGCCAGGCGCATCTTTTCCGCGAACTGGCTGTCCTCCTCCATGAATACCATGTTAAAGGTGCCCAGAAATACAACCATGCCCAGGGCATTCATGATTATCATGGGAAAGGCAATAAGACGCACCAGGTCCAGTGCTGCCGGAAATGGGCGGGAGATGAGAAGGATAATGGCCATCTGCCCAATTTCAGCCAGAGCCGTGATGAGAAATACCCCGGCGCCGTCAATCTTGCCGGCCTTAAAACGTTTGGAAAAGGCGGAGCCGATCAGGCCCTCCACAAAGGTGGAGACAGCGCAGCTCACCGCGGTAAAGCCTCCGATATCAAAGAGATACCGGTGAAGACCTCCTATGACGGCGGCTCCGATTCCCACATAGGGACCGCCTAAAAGGCCTGCTGCCAGCACGCCGATAACTCTGGTGTTCACGATGGCGCCCTGGGCACGAACCCCGGTGTAGGTGGAGAAAATGCTGACCAGTCCGAATATGACTGCCAGGGCGGCCCTGCTGCCCATGGCATGGCTGTCCTCTAACAGCATGGAGCGCACCATGGGGAGCTTGGTGAGCATGGTGGCTATAAGCACCAGAAGACCAATATTTAAAAGCAGGTTGAAAAACATGGTATTGGACATGATGACCTCCCTTAATCGTTCTCACACCAGTATACCAAAAAATCAATCTTAAGAAAATCTTTAATTGTAAATCTTGGAAGACTATGGTAATCTAATGGGGAAGATAACTGTATTAATATACTTAATACAGACAGAACACCGGGAGGAACAGGAGATACCTGGTCCATGGTATGACAGGGGCATTGTTTAAGCCGCTGTCAGGTATCCCGGCAGCGAGAGCAGAGAGGGGGAAGGACGGGATGATTGTACTGGATTACAGGGACAGCAGGCCTCTGTATGAGCAGGTGGCTGAGCGGCTTAGGGAGCTGATGTTTAAGGGGGCCCTGCCGCAGGACGCGCAGCTGCCATCTGTGCGCAGCCTTGCCACGGAGCTGTCCATCAATCCCAATACCATCCAGAGGGCGTATACGGAGCTGGAACGCCAGGGATATATTTATTCCATCAAAGGCAAGGGCAGCTTTGTCGCGGATAACAGCCGGATGAAGGCGGGAATCCTTCAGGAGTGGAAGGGGCATTTTAATTCCGCTGTGGAGGAAGGCATAAAGGTAGGCGTCACAGCAGGAGAGATGAAGGAAATGATTGATACGGCCTGCCGGAATCATGCCATGGAAAGGGGAGAGAGTAATGATTGAAGCAGTGAACCTGACAAAGCGGTTTGACGATATCGTGGCAGTGGACCATATAAGCGCCACCATACGGGATGGCAGCGTGTTCGGGCTCATCGGTACCAACGGAGCCGGAAAGTCTACATTTTTAAGGCTGGCCAGCGGTGTGCTGAAGCCTGACGAGGGATGCATAACCATTGACGGGCATGAGGTATTTGAGAATATCCCGGCAAAGAAGCGCTTTTTCTATATATCGGATGAACAGTACTTCTTTAATAATACCACTCCTGAGGAGATGATGCATTATTACAGGAAGGTGTACCAGGGATTTGACGAGGCGCGTTTCCACAAGCTGATGGGAAATTTCGGCCTGGACGAGAAGCGGAAGATACACACATTTTCCAAGGGCATGAAAAAACAGGTTTCTGTTATATGCGGCGTGTGCGCTGGCACGGACTACCTGTTCTGCGACGAGACCTTCGACGGACTGGATCCGGTGATGCGCCAGGCGGTAAAGAGCATATTTGCAGCGGATATGGAGGACAGGAACCTGACTCCCATCATTGCTTCCCATAACCTGAGGGAGCTGGAGGACATATGCGATCATGTGGGACTGCTTCACAAGGGCGGCATTCTCCTGTCAAAGGACCTGGACGACATGAAGCTTAATATCCACAAAATACAGTGTGTCCTTAAACCGGATATGAAGCCGGAGGACCTGACGTCCCTTGATAAGGTAAATGTGGAACAGAGGGGAAGTCTCTGCACCATTACGGTGCGGGGAAGCCGGAGCGAGGTGGAGGCTGTCATGGCTTCCTATGAGCCGGTATTCTTTGAGTGCATCCCCCTGTCCCTGGAGGAAATATTCATCAGTGAAACGGAGGTGGCTGGTTATGACATCAGGAAGCTTATACTTTAAGCTGCTAAAGGAGGATTTCAGGAGAAGGCTGTGGGCCATTGCCCTGGTTTTTCTGGCATTTTTCTTCACTCTTCCCATTGGGCTGGCCCTGAACATGGAGAATGCAGCCAACTCCAATTACTATAGGTACAATGATTATGAGCCCTTTATCCAGGACGCTGCCATGACCGACCTTCAGTACAAGACAAGGCTTCTGGAACTGAAGACAGAGGTGGTGCTAAGCGGTGTGGAATACGGGAACGGCATGATCGCCTTTTTGATGATAACCGCGGCAGTGGTCATCGGCGTATCCAGTTTTGCCTATCTGCATAATAAGAAGAAGGTGGATTTTTACCACAGCATCCCGGTGAGGCGGGAGGCCCTGTTTGGGGCCCAGTTCTCCGGAGGCATATTTATAGTTGGAGCTGCCTATGGGCTGAACCTGCTGCTGCTTGCCGGGGTGGCCGTGTCCTACGGCGTGCCTGTGGGCAGGATACTGGGAGCCATGGCCGGGGGCTGGGCCCTTAACATGCTGTATTACGCCCTCATGTATGCAACGGCGGTGGCCGCCATGATGATGACGGGAAATATCGTAGTGGGTGTTTTGGGAACAGGCGTTTTCTTTTTCCTGCTGCCCGGAATCATGATGCTTCTGTGTTGGTACTGCGGAACATTTTTCGTCACTACGGCCAGATATCTGTGGAGTTCGGACCAGTCGCCTTTTATGTGGGGGGTCAGGTACCTGTCTCCATTCAGCGTATACATCAATTCCTTTGGCTGGAAGATGAACGAACTGTCAAAGCATGTTCCGGAGCTCATTTGTACGGTACTGGCATTTTTGGCAGTCACCACACTGGATTTGGGACTGTACCGCAAACGTCCGTCAGAAGCAGCGGGGAAAGCCATGGCATTTAAGAAAGCCATGCCGCCTATCCGCATACTGCTGGTGCTGGGAATCGGTCTGGCCGGAGGTATGTTCTTCTGGTCGCTGCAGAGCAGGCTGCGCTGGGGACTGTTCGGAACCATGGTATCGGTGGTGCTGACCCACTGCATCGTGGAGATTATCTATCATTTTGATTTTAAGAAGATGTTCAGCCACAGACTTCAGCTGGGACTGTGCCTTGCAGCGGGGATCCTGGTATTCTTAAGCTTCCGGTATGACTGGTACGGTTATGATTCCTATATTCCGTCCGAGGAAAAGGTCGTATCCGCCAGCCTGGATATCGGTGTGGACAGCAGATGGCTCTCAGATAAGACTTTTGAGACAGGCAGTGACGGAAAGCTGCAGATACGATATGCAGACCCCTATGAATATATAGAAGAAAACATGGTGCTCACCGATAAAGAGGCTGTTATGTCCATGGTGGAAGAGGGAAGGAAGCGCGCCCTCGAGAGAAGGGATGAACGGCTGGGCATACGCAAGGTAGTGGCCCGGGTTGGCGGCTACCATACCAATGCAGCCAGTTCCATCAGCTATATCGGCGGAGCAGACGGCCCCACCTCCATCTTTTTGGCAATGAAGTCAGGCGGAGGGGAGGATTCGGACCAGGAGAAATTTGAGACCAATATGACGGTATGCTACCGCCTGGCAAACGGACGTGAGGTGAGACGTTCCTATTCCCTGCCTCTGTCTGCCGTGATGGATTCCTATGAGGCACTGTACAGACAGGATGCTTACAAGGAAGGCATGTACAGGATTTTAAGCCAGGAGCCGGGACAGGTAAAACAGATTATGTACAGGGAGGCGGACCAGGTCACAGATGTGAGCCAGGACAGCCGTGTCCAGGAGGCCGTGCTAAAGGCGTATCAGCAGGATATGAGGGAGCTGACCGTGGAGGAACGGCTGGTGGAGATGCCTGTGGGCAGCCTTGTGTTCATGACAGACCAGGAAAATACCTATCTCCAGCAGCAGCGCCAGGCAGCCAGGTCGTCATTTGGCGGCATAGCGCGGTATCAGGTGGAGGATGTGAGCCAGTACTGGCCGGTGTACCCGTCCTTTGAACGGACCATGACACTTCTGAAGGAGCAGGGAATAGAAGCTGGCACCGGTCTGGCGCCTGAGAAGGTGGATCGGATCGTCATTGACGTGCAGAACTATTTTTATGAGCAGCAGGGAGAACTGCCGGAGGGAGAGGCGCTGGCGGAACTTCAGAAAATCAATCCCAACTACCGTGAGGACGGTTCTCTGGTATTTGAGGATTCCCATACCATCGGTCTGCTGCTGGGAGCCATTGCAGAGGATGAAAGCAGCGGCATGAATTACCTTTGCGAGACAGTGGAGGGAGGCCCCCACTGTACCATAAGGACAGAGAAAGAAGCAGGCGTGGGAGGCTTGCTTATAAAGAACAGAATCACTCCTGAGATAGCGGAACTCTTTACCGGTATTCCCATGAATAACAGGAAGTAGACGGTCAGAAGAGGACTGAACACAAAAACAGGGAATCAATCACGTTATGGTGATTGGTTCCCTGCTTTTGTTATTGCGGCACTATCTGTCCGGCACCGCTCATACCGTTTAAACCCATCGCTTTAGGAGGAACATCCTCCGCATCCGCTGCATCCGCTTTTGGGTTCCCGAACAGTGCCGAAAACCTGTTCATGAAGACGCCTTCCCGTAGGGGTGGCAGCCAGGCCGCCTTCGGCTGTCTCCTTTAAGGTGGAAGACATGGCGTCGCCCACCTTCTTCATGGTCCAGATAACTTCGTCCGCAGGTATGGCGCTTTCAATGCCGGCCAGAGCCAGCTCCGCCGCCACAAAAGCACCTGCCACGCCGGAAGCATTGCGCTTGATACAGGGAATCTCCACCAGTCCGGCTACCGGATCGCATACAAGCCCCAGTATGTTTTTGATGGCAATGGCGATGGCATGTTCCACCATTTCCGGGGTACCGCCAGCCAGCTCCACGATGGCAGCGGCGGCCATGGCGGCGGCAGAACCGCACTCAGCCTGACATCCGCCCTGGGCACCTGCCAGAGAGGCGTTGTTGGCAATGACCATGCCCACGGCAGAGGCGGTGAACAGGGACATGACACAGTCCCTTTCCGGAATCTGCTTTTCTGCCTGCATGGTCAGCAGGGCGGCGGGCAGGATGCCGCAGCTTCCTGCTGTGGGGGCAGCCACAATCCGTCCCATGGCAGCGTTGAGCTCCGAGACAGCCAGGGCGCGGTACAGGGCACCGGAAAGAAAGGAGCCGGTCAGGCTTTTTCCGTTTTCAGATATCCGGCGCATCTTATAGGCGCTGCCGCCGGTCAGCCCGCTGGTGCTTTTTAGGTCTTTGCTGCAGCCGGGCTCAATACACTCCGCCATGACCTGGTAATGTCTGCGCATGTGTTCATATACAGATTCCTCTGTCTGCTCCATCTGTTCCGCCTGCTGTCTCAGCACGATGGCAGAGATGGGAAGGCCGCTTTCTTTTGCGGCAGCAACGATGGATGCCACTGAGGAGTAATTGAATTCAGGTTCCATAAATATATATCCTCCTGTACTTGTAGGTTTCATCAGCTATATGGGCTGAAGCATGGTGCTGGAGAAAATGTTGGGCAGCACTTTGATTTTCTCGTTCAGCTCCGGTCCGAAACTGCCGTCAATTTCAATGGTCATCACGGCCTCGCCGCCCCGGCTCTGCCTGGACAGGCGGAAGTTGCAGATATTTACTCCGGCGTCCGCCATGACTTCCGTGACAGCCGCAATGGTGCCGGGCGCGTCGCGGTGGAGCACAATCAGGGTTGTGTGCTGTCCGGTGATGGATACCTCCATGCCGTTGACTTCCTTGACAAGTATATTGCCGCCGCCGATGCTGCTTCCCAAAAGAGAGACTGTGTTGCCTGTAACGTCGGTCAGGGTGACCCTGGCCGTATTGGGATGGGCCCCGTCGATGTCGCCTGTGGTAATGCTTACTTCCAGACCCTGTTCCCGTGCTAACTCCGGCGCCCTGCGTATACGGCTGTCGTCTGTGGCCATGCCCATGATACCGGCAATCAGGGCCTTGTCCGTGCCGTGGCCCTTATAGGTCTTTGCAAAAGAGCCGTGAAGGAAAATGTCTGCCTTCACGGCCGGCGCTCCCAACAGAGCCAGGGTTATCCTGCCGATTCTGGCAGCCCCTGCCGTGTGGGAACTGGAAGGGCCTATCATCACCGGCCCCAGGATATCAAATACATTCATGATATTCCGCCTTTCTGTTATTCTTTATCAGTATTATTTGTCAGGCTATGATAAGCTTTGCCCCTGCTCCCCGGATCCGGCTTTCCATCTGAGGGGAGATGCCGGAGTCTGTCACGATGGTATCTACCTCCTCAAAGGGACAAATTTTGAGCAGGCTGGCCTTTCCGAACTTGGTGGAGTCAGCCAGGACAATGGTACGGGTGGCAGAACGGTGCATCTGATTCTGTATCCGTATCTCGCTCAGCCTCTGGTCCGTACATCCGATGACAGGGTCAATGCCTGTCACGGTCATGAACATGATGTCGATATGAATGCTTTCCAGCGTGGAGGAGAATTCATTGACCAGGGTATACTCATCCCGGTTCAGAATACCGCCTGTGAGAATGATGGTAATGCCGGGATTCTCAGCCAGCATCAGGGCGTTCTGGATGGAGTTGGTCACAACGGTAAGGCTGCGGAACCGTTCCTTTAATACAAGCGCCATCATCTGGCTGGTGCTTCCGTAATCCAGGGCAATCACCTGTCCTTCGCTTACCAGGCCGGCTGCCTTTGCCGTGATGGCAGCTTTTTGCTCCAGGTTCTGGGAGTTGCGGATCTGAAGGGAAATGTATCCCCCCGGAATATCCGCTGGTTTTCCGGAATCCGCGGGGACAGCCCCTCCGTGTACCCTGGACAGGCGTCCCTGGCTGTCCAGATACTCCAGGTCCTTGCGGATGGTTTCTGAGGAAACGCCCATCAGCTTTACCAGTTCGGCTGTATGTACAATTCCGTCTTTATCTAAAAGCTCCAGAATCTTTGTATATCGCTGTTTTGCCAGCATATGTTTTAGCCCTCCCTTCTGATGCTTTTCTTAACATAAGTCATTCACAGCTTATTATATCCCAAAATCCCAAAATGGAAAAGTGAAAAGTACAATAATTCCCAAGCTAATCCCAATAACGCCTTGCTGCACCGGAGAAAAAAGGTTGCGAAAAACTTGCGTTTAAAAGGACCGATTTCATTATAACCAACATATTCGCAATTTTATAGATGCGAAATGCACAAAAAGCCAACAAATAATTTGGTATAATTGCGAAAAAATTTGATATTATTGCGAATTAGCTTGAAAACCCAATTAAAAGCAGATATACTAAGTCTGTAGCAAGGTCAAGATGTCTTGCAGGGAATGAGAGGTACCGTTTATGGAGTGGGTACCAGATACACACAACGAAAGGAGATTTAATAGATATGAGTAATGAAACAAGAGCGAAAATCGTAAAAGCAGCACCCAACCGCTGGCTGGTGTTCTGTATCCTCACATTATCAGGAGGTATTGCATTCAAGCTTTCGTCCATGAAGGACATGTTCTATGTACCCATGCAGCAGTTTATGGGACTCACCAATACCCAAATCGGCGGCGCCCTAAGTGCTTACGGCATCGTGCAGACCATCGGCCTCATTGCAGGTATTTATATCTGCGATATGTTCAGTAAGAAATATATGATTGGCGGCTCTCTGATTGGACTTGGAATCGTGGGCGTATATCTTTCCACCTTCCCCGGATACTGGGGATTTTTGGCAGCCTTCGGCGTAATGGCTATTTTGGGTGAGGTTACATACTGGCCCGTACTGTTAAAGGCCATCCGTCTCCTGGGAGATGAGAAAACACAGGGACGTATGTTCGGGTTCCTGGAAATGGGGCGCGGCGTTGTGGATGTCATCATCGCATCCTCTGCACTGGCTATTTTCAAGGCCATGGGAGAAGGCGCAGCGGCACTGAGGGGCGGTCTCTTATTCTTATCGGCAGTTACGGCAGCAGCCGGCGTTCTCTGTCTGATTTTTGTTCCCAATGATGAAAAACGTGTGGACGAAACCGGCAAGGAAGTCAATAAGGCACAGGCAGCTTTTGGCGGCATGATGCAGGCTATCAAGAGTGTTGATATTTGGGCTGTTTCTTTGAATGGTTTTACGGTATACTGTATTTATTGCGGACTTACATATTTTATTCCTTTCCTGAACCAGATTTACTTCCTTCCGGCAACAGCCGTAGGTATGTACGGAATCATCAACCAGTACGGCCTTAAGATGGTAGGCGGACCAATCGGCGGCTTTATGTCCGATAAGGTGCACAAATCCTCTGCAAAGCATATCCGCGCAGGCTTTGTGGTATGTATCATTGCCATGGCTCTTTTCCTGATGGTGCCTCATGAGTCCCTGGGACAGGGCGGCAACTGGATAATTGGCGCGGCGTGCACACTGGCTTTCGGAGCCATTGTATTTACCATGAGAGCTGTGTTCTTTGCTCCAATGGATGAAGTCAGGGTTCCAAAGGAGATTACAGGAGCAGCTATGAGCCTTGCATCCCTGGTCATCTACCTTCCCAATGCATTTGCATATGTAATGTACGGCAGTTTCCTTGACAGGTATCCGGGTATGGCAGGATTCAGGATTGTATTCAGCGTCATGATTGGATGGGCGGTTATCGGCGTGGGCGTGTCCACATTCCTGATTCACCGCATCAAGAAGTGCCAGGCAGCAGCTAAGGCAGAGTAGGTCTGCGGACTGATTTTGACAGAAGGACGGTATGAATATATGAAGGAATATCATGGTTTTAAAAATTGCGGAAACTGGTATAAGGGCAATATCCACAGTCATACCACTGTGTCGGACGGCATGCTCACACCGGAGCAGTCTGTTAAGCTTTACAAGGACAACGGATATCATTTCCTGTGTTTTTCGGAGCATGACATATTTACAGACTATCGGGAGCAGTTCAACACAGAACATTTTATCATAGTGCCGGCCGTGGAGAGCAGTGTGGTGCTGTACCGGGCAAAGGGCACAAGCGAGCGCTATAAGATACATCACCTCCACGGAATACTGGGAACGCAGGCCATGCAGGATGCGGCCCCCCTGGGAACCTACGGACACATGCAGTACATCCCCCCTATGAAATTTTTCGGGGAGTGGACCGGGCCTGAGGCTGCCCAGAAAGTGGCTGACATGCTGAGGGACCACGGCTGTGTGACCACCTATAATCATCCCATCTGGAGCCGCGTGACAGAAGAGGAGTTTATCCACACAGAGGGCATCAGCTCCCTGGAGATATTTAACTTCAATACAGTGCAGGAATCCAATACCGGCTACGATGTGACATACTGGGACAGGATGCTGCGCATGGGAAAGAAAATCAATGCATTTGCCAGCGACGACAACCACAATGAAGGGCTGTTTGAGGATTCCTGCGGCGGCTGGATCTGCGTGCAGTCTCCTGAATTAAGCCATGACGGCATTGTACAGAATTTTATTGACGGCAATTATTATTCATCATCCGGCCCTGAGATATATGACTGGGGTGTACGGGACGGCAAAGTATGGATTGACACATCCAATGTGAATCATGTAAACTTTGTATGCGGAAATATCATCAATGACGGGACCACGGTTCTGGGTGAGCGGTTTAAGGATACCCTGAACCATGCGGAATATGCCTTGAAGGGCCATGAGACCTATATACGTGTGGAGGCAGTGGACAAATACGGCCGCACCGCATGGACAAATCCCATCTATTTGGAATGGTAATCAGGTACTAAAGGAGGAATGGAAGAATGAAAGAGCTTCAGCAGATTCTTACGACCTTTGACGACTGGCTGTGGGGCAACTGGCTGTTGTTTGTGCTTCTTGGAGTGGGTCTTTTGTATACAATCATAACAGGAGGCATACAGATACGGCGTTTTGGATACATCATAAGAAAGACAATCTGGGAGCCCATTCTCTCAAAAAGCAAGGAATCCAAAGAAGCAGGAACCATATCTTCCTTCCAGGCCTTGTGTACGGCAGTGGCATCCTGTGTGGGAAGCGGCAATATTGTGGGCGTGTCCACAGCCGTGCTGGCAGGCGGCATGGGAGCTATCTTCTGGATGTGGGTGGCTGCCTTTGTGGGAATGGCTACCAAATACGGCGAGATCATACTGGGTATGCTGTACCGTGAAAAGAATGAAGAGGGAAATTACGTGGGCGGTCCCATGTACTACATAAAAAAGGGACTGCACGCGCCCTGGCTGGCTGTGCTGTGCGCCTTCTTCATGGTAACCCAGATTATCGGAGGCAACTTCATCCAGTCAAACACCATAAGCGGCGTCATGAAGGAGAATTTTGGCGTTCCCTATCTCACAACAGGAATCGCCCTTGTACTTATCATCTTTGTGATTACCCTGGGCGGGCTTAAACGTCTGGCCCATGTGGCCCAGAGACTGGTTCCCACCATGGCGCTTATCTATGTGGTGGGCGGGCTTCTTATCATCCTGGCCAACATCACCAAGGTACCGGGCGTGTTCGCGGACATATTTGCCGGAGCCTTCGGCCTCAGGGCCATGGCTGGCGGCGCCATGGGATCCATGCTGATTGCCATGCAAAAGGGTGTTGCAAGAGGGCTGTACTCCAATGAAGCAGGCGAGGGATCCGCGCCGGTTATCCACTCCGCGGCCCAGGTAAACCATCCGGTGGAACAGGGCATAACAGGTGTGGCTGAGGTATTCTTAGACACCTTTGTCATCTGTACCATCACAGGTCTTGTGCTGGGAGTCACCGGAGTGCTGGATTCAGGCGCACCGGGAAACGTACTGGCCATCAATGCCTTTGCCAGCGTGTGGGAACCCCTGCGCTATGTGGTGGCTGTCTGTCTCCTGATGTTCTCATCCACCACCCTGATGAGCCAGTGGTACTTCGGTTTTGTGGGCCTGAACTACATATTCGGTACAAAGGTGGCCGATAAATTCAAGTACGTGTTTCCATGCTTCTGCATCATCGGAGCATTGGCGGAGATCGAACTGGTATGGGTCATCCAGGATGTAGCCCTGGGACTTCTCACCATACCAAACCTCATCGCCATGGTGGCGCTGGCCCCGCAGGTGAGGAAGGCTACAAAGGAGTATTTTGGGGGTGAGGCAGGCGGACGCTTGTAGGGAGCCGCGTCCGTGAGAAGCGGGAACGCAGTCCGGAAGGCGCCCTTTCCGCAGTGGGAGAGTCTAAGTCCCAAGGGCCGGGAAAATCCGGTGACCGCAAAATTTATGCCGGACTCCTGATGAGCCCGGCTCCATCTTCGCTTTGCTCCGGGCGCCCTGCGCCACTCAGTTAGGTTTATAAATCAACACAGGCATGGTGCGGCATTGGTTTGGCTGCATCTTCCTTATTATGGGTATGTCGGTAACATTGGCATGCCATTTTTCTTTTTTTCGGATTGGTTATAAACAGGGCAGACGCAGAGAAACGCAGCCCCCATCCGCCTTCCCGCCCCCATTCCTCTCACGGACGGAAACACCTAAAGGCCCGCCCCATTACAACCAAATCCCCCTATTGACAATCTTTCCCCATAAAGCTACAATCATATCAACAGATGGACCACCTAGTATATGTAAAATAATGTAAGACACGCCATCAGGGAGAAAGAGAGGACATAAGTATGATATCAGAGAAAATGAAACCATTGGTCAATAACAATTCCGCCATCCGCGCCATGTTTGAGGAGGGTAAGCGTCTGGCCGCCATCCACGGTGCGGAGAATGTGTATGATTTCAGTCTGGGCAACCCCAATGTGCCGGCACCGGCGGAGGTGAACCAGGCAATCTGTGATATCCTGAAGGAAGAAGAGTCCACCTTTGTCCATGGTTATATGAGCAACGCAGGCTATGAGGACGTAAGGCAGGCCGTGGCTGAATCGTTGAATAAGCGCTTCGGCACGCAGCTTCACCAGAATAACATTCTGATGACAGTGGGGGCTGCCAGCGGCCTGAATGTGATTTTAAAGACCTTGCTGAATCCGGGGGATGAGGTCATTGCATTTGCTCCCTATTTTGTGGAGTACGGCAACTATGTCCGTAATTACGACGGAAACCTGGTGGTCATTTCACCGGATACAACGGATTTTGAGCCTAATCTGGCAGAGTTTGAGCAGAAGATTAATGAAAAGACCAAGGCGGTTATCATCAATACTCCCAACAATCCCACCGGAGTGGTGTACTCCCTGGAAACCCTTACAAAGATGGCTGACATTATGCGGGCCAAGGAAAAGGAACTGGGGACAACCATTGTGCTGCTGTCAGACGAACCTTACAGGGAACTGGCTTATGACGGCGTGGATGTGCCCTATGTGACGAATGTTTATGACAACACCGTTATCTGCTACTCCTACAGCAAGTCTTTGTCCCTGCCGGGAGAGCGGATTGGCTATCTTGTGATTCCGGATGCCTTAAAGGACAGCGGCGAAGTGTTTAATGCGGCCACCATTGCAAACCGGGTGCTGGGCTGTGTCAATGCCCCGTCCCTGATGCAGAGAGTCATCCTGCGCTGCCTGGACGCCAAGGTGAATCTGGAGGCATATGACAGGAACAGGAACCTGCTCTACAACGGCCTTAAGGATCTGGGCTTTGAGTGCATCAAGCCCCAGGGAGCATTTTATCTTTTTGTAAAGTCTCCGGAGGCCGATGAAAAAAAATTCTGCGGGAACTGTAAAAAATACAATATCCTGGTGGTTCCGGGAACCTCCTTCGCATGCCCCGGTTACGTGCGGGTATCTTACTGCGTGTCCTATGAGCAGATTGAACGTTCCCTTCCTGCCTTTGCAAAGGTGGCGGCTGACTACGGCCTTACAAAATAAGGAGCTGCACCAGCTGAAATACAGCTGGATTACAGCTGGTAAGAAGGAAAAATTCTGGAGGAGAGCAGACATGAGACCATGGGAAATGAATATACGCCGTGTAGTTCCCTATGTACCGGGGGACCAGCCGGCAGGCGATAAACTGATTAAACTGAATACCAACGAAAACCCGTATCCGCCTGCGCCGGGCGTGGAACGGGCCTTAAGGGAAATGGACGCGGACCGTCTGCGCAAGTATCCAGACCCGTCTTCCGCAGAGCTTGTAACGGCCCTGGCAGAATATTACGGGGTGGGGGAGGACCAGGTGTTTGTGGGCGTTGGATCTGACGATGTTATAGCCATGTCCTTCCTGACCTTTTTTAACTCCCAAAAGAAGGTGCTGTTTCCGGACATCACTTATTCCTTTTACAAGGTTTGGGCGGATTTGTACCGGATTCCCTATGAGACGCCGGCACTGGACGAAAATATGGCTATCCGGCCTCTGGATTATAAAAGGGAAAATGGGGGAATTATATTCCCGAACCCCAATGCGCCCACAGGCCTCTATATGCCCCTGGACCAGGTAGAGGAAATTGTAAAGGCCAACCAGGATGTTATTGTAATCGTGGATGAGGCATACATTGACTTTGCAGGCCCCTCCGCCAGGGAGCTGCTGCCCGTGTATGACAACCTGCTGGTGGTCCAGACCTTCAGCAAGTCCCGTTCCATGGCAGGAGTGCGCATTGGCTTTGCGCTGGGAAGCCCTGCACTGATCAAAGCCCTGAATGATGTTAAATATTCTTATAATTCCTATACAATGAACCTGCCGTCCCAGATCGCGGGCACCCAGGCTGTGAAGGACAGGGCGTATTTTGAGGAGACCAGGGCGAAAATCATGGCTACCAGGGAGCGCTCCAAGAAACGGTTTGCAGAACTTGGGTTTACATTCCCGGATTCCATGACGAATTTTATTCTGGTGACCCATGAGCGCGTTCCGGCCAGGGCCATATTCGACGCGCTGAAGAAAGAGCAGATTTATGTGCGCTATTTCAATGCGCCCAGGCTTGACAACAGCCTTAGGGTCAGCATTGGCACGGATGAGGAGATGGATGTTTTGTTCCGGTTCCTGGAACAGTATCTGAAAGAGTGGAAGCCGGCCGGGGATTCTGAGTAAGGACAGTAAGGAGGGGCCGGACAGCCGGGTGCCGGTAAGATGAATCGCGGTCAGATGTTTGGAAAATGAATCAGACGTATGGGAAATGAATCAGACGTATGGGAAATGAATCACACGCATGGAAAATGAAAAGGAGAACGGATCCGGGGTAAAGGAAAAATGCACCGGAGAACGGAAAAAGCAGTCAGGAGAGATGGATATGATGGAAGAAACAGGCTGGAAGCATTATCTTCGCCTTATACTTAATATTGTAATCCCATTGACGGGCTGGCTGTTAATCTGCCTGCTGGGACCTAAGCTTTTGAAATTTTTCATGCCCTTTGTCATCGGCTGGGTGATTGCAATGATTGCCAATCCCCTGGTGCGCTTTCTGGAGCGGCGGGTGAAGCTGGTGCGCAGGCACAGCTCCATTGTCATTGTGGCGGCAGCCCTGGCCCTTGTTATCGGACTCTTATATCTTCTGGTGTCAAGGACCTTTGTCCTGCTGCGCCAGTTCATCATAGATCTGCCCGGCCTCTATGCCGGCATTGAGGGAGATGTGGCCCGCAGCATGGAGCAGCTGGAGCATTTGTTTGATTTTATGCCCGACAGCATACAGCAGAGCTGGGCCCAGTTTGGAAACAATCTGGGAAGCTACATGGGGACTGTTGTGGAGAAGATTGCATCCCCCACTGTGGAGGCGGCGGGAACCGTGGCCAAAAGCCTTCCGGCCATGCTGGTATACACCGTGGTCACTATCCTGTCCGCCTATTTCTTTATTGTGGACAGGGACCGGATTCTGGCAGCCATAAAAGCCCATATGCCCCAATGGGCGGGCCGTTACGGACTGTATCTGAAGGGGGAGGTGCGCCATCTCATAGGCGGTTATTTCATGGCCCAATTTAAGATTATGGCAGTGGTGTGGCTTATTCTTACGGTGGGGTTTATCGTGCTGGGCGTGGGTTACGGTCCGCTGTGGGCATTTCTTATCGCTTTTCTGGATTTTCTGCCGGTCTTTGGAACGGGTACAGCCCTTCTTCCATGGGGGCTTATTAAGCTTCTGGGTGGAGAGTACGCTTTTGCGGCCGGCCTGCTGCTGATTTATGTACTGACCCAGGTGACAAGGCAGATTGTACAGCCAAAGCTGGTGGGAGACAGTATGGGCCTGCCGCCCCTTCTCACGCTGTTTTTGCTGTATCTGGGATTTAAGGCGGACGGGATTGCGGGAATGATTCTGGCCGTACCCATTGGTCTGCTGTTTGTGAATCTGTATCATTACGGAGCGTTTAAAGACATTACGGACAGTTTGTCTGTCCTTGTGAGGGACATAGACCGGTTCCGCCGTAAAGAGGAATAAGGTCCCTGCCATTGAGGCAAAAGGAATAAAATCGAATCAGGAGAAGACGGAGTTGAAAGTAGAGAATAATCTGGATACAGATAAAGTCAGAGGGCTAGTGTGGAGGCTGGCATTTCCTTCCATGCTGGCTCAATTTGTGAATGTGATGTACAGCATCGTGGACCGTATGTACATTGGAAATATTCCGGAGATTGGCGCCCTGGCCCTGGCCGGCGTGGGAATATGCGGTCCCGTGGTCACCCTTATATCATCGTTTGCCAGCTGGATAGGAGTGGGAGGAGCACCTCTTATGAGTATCCGTCTGGGACAGAAAAATGAGAGGGCCGCTGCCCAGATGGTGGCCAACTGCTTTGCCCTTCTGACAGGAATGGCCCTTATTATCATGACGGTGTCTTATCTGTTTAAGGATCAGCTCCTGGTATTCTTTGGCGCGGGCCCGGCAATATTTCCCTATGCCAACCAGTACATGAGCTGGTATCTGACAGGCACTGCCTTTGCTTTGATTTCAGCCGGCATGAACCAGTTTATCATATGCCAGGGATTTGCCACAGTGGGTATGAAATCAGTGGTGCTGGGTGCTGTCAGCAATATTGTGCTGGATCCGGTGTTCATTTTTGTTATGAATATGGGAGTCAGGGGTGCTGCCATTGCAACCGTGCTGTCACAGATGGCGTCCTGCATCTACGTGCTGCTGTTTCTGTTCGGGAAACGTCCTCTGGTGCGGATTACCTTTGGCGGTTACAGGTGGAAGACCATGAAGCAGGTGCTTTTGGTGGGTTTGTCCCCCTTTTTAATCATTGCCTCGGACAGCCTGCTTATCATTGTCATGAACATGGTTATAAGCAGCTATGGAGGACCTGAGAGAAGCGATATGCTCCTTACCTGCAATACCATTGTACAGAGCTTCATGCTGATTATCACCATGCCGCTGGGAGGAATTACCGGTGGAACGCAGACCGTCATGGGGTATAATTATGGTGCGGGCCGTCCTGACAGGATACGGAAGGCGGAAAAGCATGTGCTGCTTTTGTCGGTTGCCTTTACCACTGTCATGTTTATAATTGCCCAGGCAGGACCGGGATATTTTGTCAGGATATTTACAAGGGAAATGTCCTATGTCCAGGTAACGGAGTGGGCTATCCGCATATTTACCCTGTGTATCATCCCGCTGGCCGTGGAATATACGGTGGTGGACGGATTTACAGGCATGGGAATCGCAAAGGTGGCCATCAGCCTGTCCATGTTCAGAAAGTCGGTTTATTTCCTGGGAATGATTCTGCTGCCCCGTTATTTTGGGGTGGAGGCCGTGTTTTATGCTGAGCCGATATCGGATATCATGGCCTGCGCGGCTGCGTCCACAACGTTCATCATGTTAAGCGGAAAGGTGCTGAAGGACAACCGCAGGCTGTTCTGATGGGGCGGTTTGCGGACAGTCAGACAGAAATATACATAAATGGAAGGAAGAGGAATATGAATATACTGGTAAGCGCCTGTTTGCTGGGTGTGGAATGCAGATATGACGGCCGCGGCGTGCTTATGTCCCAGGCAGAGGAACTTCTAAGCAGACATCACCTGATTCCTGTATGTCCGGAAATCATGGGCGGTCTGGCCACCCCCAGGACACCTGCGGAACGGGTGGGGGCAGAAGTCATTACAAGGGATGGTGAGGATGTCACGGCAGCGTATGAAAAAGGAGCCGGGGAAGTGCTTAAGCTGGCACAGCTTTACGGCTGCCAGGCAGCCATACTAAAGGAGAGAAGCCCTTCCTGCGGAAGCGGGCAGGTCTATGACGGCACATTTACCGGCACCCTTACGCAAGGGGACGGTGTCTGCGCCGCATGTCTGAAGGAACACGGGATTAGAGTATATGGGGAGAGCCAGGTGGGGAGACTGTTGGAAGACTTAGAAAGGTAAAGGTGCATGAGGGAAGAAAGAAACAAGGCAGAATCCGTACCAGCCCGGAGCGAGGAAAGGCGTCCCCGCCGAAGCCGCAGCAGAGAGGCTTTCAGACAGCGCCAGAAGGAACTGGCAGAAAGCAGGGGGCAGGAGAAGCGGGCGCAGGAGAATGGGGGGCAGGAGAAGCGGGTACAGGAGAAGCGGGTACAGGAGAAGCGGGTACAGGAGAATAAGCTGCAGGAGAATCGGGTACAGGACACCCCGGGGACGGGCGAAGACAGAACCCGCGGCGGCCAGCCGGGATATGACGGCCAGGGAACGTTTAATACACAGGGAAAAGGTCCTTTTGATAAATTCCTGAGCTGGAAAACTGCTGCCCTGGTTCTGATTCTGGCCGTCGCTGTACTGGCTGGAGTCTATGTATACAAAGCCCTGGGTTACCGGAATACATATTTCCCCCATACAGTTATTAACGGGATGGACGTATCAGGGAAAACCGTAGAGGAGGTAAAGGAACTCATAGCCTCCGGCGTAAACGGGTACGGGCTTGTACTTAAGCTGCGGGACGAGGAGCAGGAGACAATCAACGGTGAGGAAATCGGTCTTCATACGGTGTTTGACGGAAGCCTGGAGGAAATCATTCGCCAGCAGAATCCTTTCCGCTGGCCCAGATATCTGCTTAAGGGACCATCCTACGATATAAAGACCATGATTGCCTATGATGCTGATGCTCTGGCTCAGACCCTTGGCGGTCTGTCCTGTTTTGACAGCAGCAGGGCCGTCCTGCCCTCAGACGCTTACCTGTCAGACTATGTGAGCGGCCAGGGATATTCCATTGTGCCTGAGACAGAGGGCACCACCCTTGACATGGATAAGGTCAGGGCCCAGGTGGATGAGGCCATATCCAGCCTTGCCCCGGAATTGGACCTGGACGCCCTGGGATGTTACAAGTCTCCGTCCATCCGAAACGGCAATACCTCTCTGGCAGCGGCCAGGGATGCCAGGAACCGCTATGTGAATATGACTGTGACCTATACCTTCGGCAGTAAGACGGAGGTGCTGGACGGGGATGAGATACATAAGTGGCTTGTGTCTGACGGGGAACAGGTTTCCATTGACCCGGACCAGGCCGCAGCCTATGTAAAGAGCCTGGCATCCAAATATAATACGGCATACAGGAAGCGCTCTTTTGCCACCAGCTACGGACAGAATGTGGAGGTATCCGGTTTTTACGGCTGGAGGATCAATCAGTCAGAGGAGACAAGAGAGCTTCTGGGCATTCTGGAGGCAGGAGAGAGTGTCTCCAGGGAACCTGTATATTTGCAGACAGCAGCAAGCCATGACGGGCCGGATTACGGCAGTACATATGCAGAGGTGAACCTGACGGCCCAGCACCTTATTTTTTACAAGGACGGGCAGAAGGTGCTGGAATCTGATTTTGTGTCCGGCAATGTTTCCAGGGGGCATACCACGCCGCCGGGAATTTTTTCCATTACATATAAGCAGAGAGACGCGGTGCTGAAGGGAGAGGGGTATGCCAGCCCGGTGAAGTTCTGGATGCCTTTTAACGGAGGAATCGGCTTCCACGATGCCAGCTGGCGGTCCAGCTTTGGGGGGTCCATCTATAAGAGCGGGGGATCCCATGGCTGCGTGAACATGCCCTATGACAAGGCGAAAGAATTATTTGAAAATGTATATGCAGGCATGCCTGTTATCTGTTATGACCTTCCGGGAACAGAGAGCAAGAAATCCAGCCAGTCCTCCGGCAGGGCGCCCCAGGAGACAACGGCACCTGCGCAGCCGGCGCCTGTACCCACACAGGCCCCTCCGGCGGTCCCACCATCCGTTCTGCCGGAGAACGTGCCGTCAGAAACACTGCCGTCAGAGACAGCGCCGCCTGAAACATCACCGCAGCCGTCACAGCCTCAGGTAATCATACAGCCCGCGGACCAGACTACGGCAGCGCCTGCCCAGACACAGCCGTCCCCTAATACCGAAGAAGGGTATGGTCCGGCCTTCCAGACACCCCAGTCCGGCTCAGCAGCCGGACCGGGTGTCAGCTGACGGGACCGGTCCAGGAGGGGCTTAACCACAAGGAATTTTGCAGGAGGCAGTCGATTTTTCAAGTGAATTTATTGACAAATGGAAAAAACCATTTTATAATGCCTTTAATGCATCTAGGGATTACTCGTAAAGCCATTATTCAAAACTAGGGAGGATATGGACTATGGTAGAAAAGAAAGATGTTAAGGCAACTGTAAAGGCAGCAGCGGAGGCAGCTAAGCCTGCAGAGGCTAAGACAGAAGCAAAACCAGCAGTTCCGGAAAAAGTAGAAGCAAAGGCAGAGGCAGCAGTTCCGGTGAAGGCAGAAGCAGCTCCTGTTGAGAAGGAAGCAAAGGCAGCTCCGGCTAAAAAGACAACAGCCAGGAAAACAGCTGCTAAGACAACATCCAAGAAGGAGACAGCTCCAAAGGAAGCAGCTAAGAAGGAGGCAGCTCCAAAGGCGGAAGCGAAGAAAGAGGCAGCCCCCAAAGCGGCAGCTAAGAAAGAAACCGCGAAGAAGGCACCTGCCAAGAAGGCAGCAGAGCCAAAGGCAGCCGTACATTTCCAGTTTGACGGCAAGGACCTTGTGGCAAAGGATGTGCTGGACAGGGCTGTGAAGGCATTTAAGAAATCACACAGAGGCGTTGAGATTAAGACCATTGATCTGTACATTGTCGCAAACGAAGGGGCAGCCTACTATGTGGTGAACGGTGAAGGCGGAGATGATTACAAGATAATACTGTAATTCAGAATAAAGGATTGAAGGATGAAGTGGGTTGCTGTATCATAGATGCAGCAGCTCATTTACTTTATGCGCAGCAGACAGGCATCATGTCAATAAGGACATAAAATCAATAAAGATATAATATCAATAAGGATAGGAAAAAGGACAGTATGGCAGATTTACCGGTACGATTTGAAGAGCGGATGAAAGCATTATTAGGAGAAGAATATCCGGCTTTTGCGGCCAGCTATGACAAGGAGAGGGTCCAGGGATTAAGGTTTAACAGCCTCAAATTCCCGGACAGGATACGGATACAGGATGCCGTTGGAAGCAGGGAAAACAGGGAAGCGGGGAAAAACGGAGAGGCCAAAGAAATCCGTGAGGCCAAGGCGGTCTGTGAGGCCAAAGTAACCTGGGAAGAGGCCGGTGCCGCCGAAGCAGCCAAACAGATCGGGCAGGAGACCGGATTTACACTTGAGCGGATTCCGTGGGTGAAGGAAGGGTATTATTATTCCGGCAGCAGCAGACCAGGAAAGCATCCCTATCATGAGGCGGGGCTTTACTATATCCAGGAGCCAAGCGCCATGGCCGTGGTGGAATTATTAGACCCCAGGCCGGGAGAGCGTGTGCTGGATTTGTGCGCAGCGCCGGGAGGAAAATCCAGCCACATCGCCAGCAGAATGAAGGGAAGCGGCTTTCTCCTGTCCAATGAGATTCACCCGGCCAGGGCAAGAATCCTTTCCCAGAACATGGAGAGGATGGGTGTGCGAAACGCAGTGGTGTCCAACGAGGATGCCCAAAGCCTGGCCGGGACATTTGACCATTTTTTCCATAAGATTGTGGTGGACGCACCCTGTTCAGGAGAAGGAATGTTCCGCAAGGATGAGGAAGCCAGAAGCCAGTGGAGTGAGGAGCATGTGAAGATGTGCGCCGCCCGTCAGGGCGAGATACTGGATCACGCGGCGTCTATGCTGGCACCCGGAGGCAGAATGGTATATTCCACCTGCACCTTTGCCCCGGAGGAGAATGAGGGTACGGTTCTGGCCTTCCTGAGACGCCATCCGGAATTTTGCACGGAACAGGTGCCTGCCTATTCTGGTTTTACGAAAGGAAAGCCTCAGTGGGCCGGGCCGGAGGCGGAAGGCTGGGGCCTGGAGCGGACCTTTCGCATTATGCCCCACATCCTGGAGGGAGAGGGCCATTTCATGGCTGTCTTAAGAAAAGAAGGAGAGCCGGAAACTGCGGTAAAAGCCGGAAACCGGGACCAGCTGTATCTGGATGGCAGAAAGAGAAAAGAAGTGTTCAGGGATTATGAACCCTTTATCCGGGATACCCTGTCAGAACCGGATACCTTTCTGGAAAGGAAGGAATACGTGCTGTTCGGGGACCAGCTGTATCTGATGCCGGCCGATATGCCGGATATGAAGGGGCTTAAGATTCTCCGGCCGGGTCTTCATATGGGCACCCTTAAAAAGAACCGTTTTGAGCCTTCCCATGCCCTGGCCCTGTCGCTCAGGAAAGAGGAGACGCAGTGTTTCTGGGAACTGTCCCCCTCCGGAGACAGCATAATCCGGTATCTGAAAGGAGAAGCTCTCAGCGAGGACGCAGGAACACCTGAGGGATGCCTGAAGGGCTGGGTGCTGGTATGTACCGGCGGTTTCAGCCTGGGCTGGGCCAAGTATGCGAAGGGCATGCTCAAAAACCATTATCCCAAGGGGCTGCGGTGGAATTAAAAACAGTCAGATTCCGGACGGAAGAAGCTGTTTCATATCTTCAGGCAGTCCGGCCGTGAACTCCATCTCCTTTCCTGTAATGGGATGCTCAAACCTGAGAAGATAGGAGTGGAGCGGCTGGCGGCTGATATACCGGTAATCCGGACAGTATAAGAAGTCTCCGGGAAGCGGATGCCCTATAGACCTCATGTGGACCCGTATCTGATGTGTCCTGCCTGTTTCCAGGCTGAGACTCACCAGAGACAGGTCCTTTTCTTCATTGTAGAGCAGAGTACGGAAATGGGTGACTGCCCTTTCGCCTGTTTCATGGTCCACCCGGCGCTCGATGGTGGAGCCCTCTGCCCTGGCAATGGGGCTGTCAACCGTGCCTTCCTCAGGTGTATGTCCAAGTACAATGGCCCTGTACTCCCTCCTGATTCTGCGCCCGGCCATTTGTTCCGATAAGATACAGGCGCTTAGCATATGCCTGGCCAGGACCAGCAGACCGGTGGTATCCCTGTCCAACCGGTTAATAACCCGGTAAGTAAAAGCCTCCCCCTTTTCATGGAAATACCAGGAGACGGCGTTGGCCAGGGTATTGTCATAGTGGCCCTGGGAGGGATGGATGGGCACGCCTGCATCCTTATTGATTACCAGTATATCCTCGTCCTCATACACAATGGAAAGAGGAAGCTTTACCGGCACAATGTTCCCGGAATCCTCCTCCTCAGGCAGCGTTACCTCCACTGTCTGCCCGGTCTTAAGCCGGTAACCTGCGTACACCGCAATTCCGTCCACTGCAAGTCCCTGTGCGGCCTTAATGCGCACCGTCAGCCGGTGGGAAAATCCCTTTGCCTTTAAAAACTGTCCCAGGACAATCCCGTCCTCTCTTTCTCCAATGGTATAACTTATAACGCTCCGTCTCATGTCCGTCCCTCAAATCTGTTTTCTGCATATAATCCCGTCAACTGCACGGGTAAGGTGTTAGGTCAAATGTTTTTTCTTGCTGGCAGCGTGGTCCACGATGGAGTCCTTACGCAGGAAGCTGGCCCGTTTTACGCTGTCGATTCCATATTTGCTGCGGATGGCATCCACTGCCTTTTCAAAATCCTTTTTCTTCTGAAGTCCGGGGTCGTCAAAAAGGCTCATCTGTGAGAAACCGTCATCGGATATCTTACCGGCCCGCACACCCATGAGCCGCAGGGGCGTCATATTCCAGGATTCCCTCAGCAGGCGGCAGGAATACTCATAAATCACGGAGGTGGAATCCGTTGGTTCGGGTATGACCATCTGGTGCGACTGGTTCCTGAACTCCCAGTCACGCAGCTCCACGCAGACATTGTTGCACAGCACATGGTCCGCCCTCAGCCTGGCGCCTACGGTTTCACAGAGGGAGAGCAGGACCTGACAGGCGCTTTCGTAGTCAGATATATCCCTGGAAAGGGTGATACTGTTGCCATACGCCTTATTTACAGGTTCCTTTTCAGCCACAGGGTCATCATCAATGCCGTTGGCGTACTGGCGGATGAGGACCGCATACTTTTCGCCCAGGTGGGATTTGAGCACTTCCAGATTACAGCATGCCAGCTGCCCGATGGTATGTAACCCCAGGTTTTCCATCTTCCTCTGGGCAGCGCCTCCCACAAAAAACAGCTCCCGTATAGGCAGGGGCCACATCTTATCGGGTACCTCTCCGGGAAACAGGGTATGGCATTTATCCGGTTTCTCAAAGTCAGAGGCCATCTTCGCCAGAAGTTTATTGGTGGAGATTCCTATATTCACAGTAAATCCCAGTTCCTTCCGGATGCGTTCCCGGATTTCATTGGCCACCTCCATGGGACTGCCAAAGAGATGGATAGTGCTGGTCATGTCCAGGAAAATCTCGTCGATACTGAATTTCTCATGGTCCGGCGTATATTCCTCCAAAAGATCCATCATGCGGCGGGAGCATTTAATGTAAAAATCAAACCGGGACGGGACAACCACCAGATCCGGGCACTTACGCAAGGCCTGAACCAGGGGCTCACCTGTGGTGACTCCATACTTCTTGGCTAAAGGAGACTTGGCCAGCACGATTCCGTGGCGGGACTTGGCGTCCCCTCCAACCGCAGAAGCAATCGTTCTCAAATCCAGGGCCTGCGGGTCTTTAGAAAGCCGGTACACACATTCCCAGCTTAAAAATGCTGAATTCACATCAATATGAAAAATAAGACGCTCCCCATGTCCCATCATAAAACACCGGCCTTTCTGTGTTGTTGTCTGTTTACAGATATCATAGCAGAATATGTGTTCGGGGGCAAGAGGGAGATGGAGATGGGGTGGGGAGAGGTATGCGGATGGGGGAGGTATTGGCGTCCGTGGGAGGAAGGGAGGAGGCAGGTGGGGATACGGCTGCGGGGCAAGTCCGGTCTAAGAGGCTGCGAATCGGCTAAATACAAGAGTAAGACTGCCCAAACTCGCTCCGCTCAAACAGCTGTGCAGTCTTACTCTTAACGCCGATTCACACCCCCTAAGACCGACTAAGCCCCTGTAGATGCATCCCCACCTGCCTCCTCCCTTCCTCCCACGGACGCCAATACC
>PPYF01593074.1_pt1 | contig 82458 bp, 68 predicted proteins | sample 1559871 | NCBI WGS metagenome assembly PPYF01 (sample SAMN08240021, study PRJNA423297) | Human gut metagenome, whole genome shotgun sequencing project.
GGGAATTTGAAATAAATGTGTAAACAGGCAAATCTATTAGAATGGCAGGTTATAAAATTAATTTACCTTTTAAAACTGCAAAACGGACTGCACACTTGACAGCAGTCCGTTTTTTGACTATATTATAAACGATATCCGGCTGGAAAATACCGGAAAATAAGAAAATGAAAGAGGTCGTTATGAGAAAAGAATATGATGACGAGGATGAAATCCCGGAAAGACGCCATTCCTCAGGAAAGAAAAAGAAGAAATTCGGCTGGGTTAATGTGCTCACCATCCTTCTCGTAGTTGTACTGGTTGTGCTCGTCGGTGTCTATGCTGTAATCAATCACTATTACAGCAAGAGTAACTACGTAAGCGACGATAAAATCACGATCAATAAATCCACAGAGGTTGAGACCGAAAGTACCGGGTTGACTGATGAGGAGACGGATGCCCTGCAGTCTGAGATTTTAAATGAGACACAGGACATTGAACTTCCAAACAACAATAACGTGTACAACATTCTGCTGATCGGTGTTGACCGTCGTGACAAAACGTGGTATGGAAACTCCGATTCCATGATTCTGATGTCCATCAATAAAGATACAAAACAGATCCACATGACATCCTTTATGCGTGACCTGTATGCAAATATCCCGGATGTCGGTGTGAAAAAACTGAATGCAGCCTGCGCATATGGCGGCGGTCCACTGGTTGTACGAACCATCGAGGACAACTACAAACTGCCGATTGACAATTATGCAAGTGTTGACTTCGATTCCATGATTGACATTATCGATGATATCGGCGGAATCGAGCTTTCGCCGAGCGATGATGAAATCCGTGTAGCGAACCACTATGTTGATGAAATGTGCAGACTCCGTAATGTGGATGCTTCCGCCCATCAGTATACAGCAGGCGGAGAGCAGCATGTGGATGGCTATCAGGCAGTTGCATATGCAAGAATCCGTTACGTTGGAAATTCTGATTATCAGAGAACGGAGCGTCAGCGAGAGGTTTTAAGCAAGATGATGCAGAAAATGAAATCGTTAAGCGTAACAGAACTGAGTGCACTGGCGGATACCATTCTTCCAAGTGTTACCCATAACATTGATCAGTCTACATTGATGACATTGATCGGAGAGCTGCCGACAATTCTGTCCTACGAGATTGTACAGAGCCGTGTACCGTACGACGATTTGTACTCCAGCAAGGGTGAGATGCTTGTTCCGGACTTCGCAGCAACCATCTCGAGACTTCAGACAGAGATCTATGGATCTACCACGGTAAACGAATAAAAGAACAGTAAAAAGCCTTCTGTTTCCGGTCAGAAAACCGGGGTCAGGAGGTTTTTTCTGCCCGAAAAACAGGAAAAAATCATAAGAAATTTGTAAAGTATTTTACTGCCGGATAACTTGAAATAGATGGAAAAATGTAGTAAGCTATAAATTAAATAAGAGTAAACAATGGGAGGATGAATAAGAATGAAAAGAAAGTTTCTGGCCGCAGCCGTACTTGGCGTCATGGTGAGTGTTACCCCAGCCGGTGCGTATGCAGCTTCTACAGAAACCAGTCCATTACCGGTAAACTCGGAAAGTGAAACCACAGTACAGAGTGAGGCGGAAGAAACAACTCCGGAACCGACGGAAACACCAGAGGTTACACCGAGCGAGACTCCGGCTCCAACCGAAGCGCCGATCACAACACCAACTGAGATTCCTTCCGAAATCTCGACACTGGATTCAGCGGTAAGCAGTCTGAAAGAAGGCTGGAACAGTGTTGAGCAAGATGGAAAGAAACTGTTTCAGTACGGAGTTTTGGATGAGAATAATAAGGTGGTAGCTGCTACCGGACCAATAGAAATCGACGGTGTCGGTTATGTGTTTGATGAAAACGGCTACATGCTGACCGGTGAAGTAGAACTTACGGATAAAGATGGAAAAACCGGAACCTACTACTTGAATACAGAAGGGGAAGATCCTGCAAAAGACGGACTTGGTTCGATGCAGCAGGGTATCTGTGAAGGAAAAGTATTTGCACCGGAACTGAAAAGAAATGAACTTGTTACACTCGAATTTAATGATGGAAGCGTAGACGATTACTATGCGGATGAAAACGGCTATGCCATCTGGAGCAAGACCCAGAAGGTAGGAGATAAAACATATCTGTTTGGTGAGGAAGGAGCCCGCATCAAAGAGCCAGGTTTCCAGGTCGTTACCGATGGAAACGGTGAAGCACATACCTACTATCTGAATGAAGACGGCACGGTATCGCTTGGAAATCACAATGCGTATCAGCAGGGAGATCGTACAGTAAGCTGGTTGACGGTTGGTTCTAACTGGTATTTAGTGGATGCGGAAACAGGAGAACTTCTTTCAGGATGGCAGAAGGTAGATACAGCAATCTACTATATGAAACCAGCTTCCTTTGATGCAAACGGAAATTTGAAAGATGGAAGTTTCGAGATGGAAACCGGTAATCAGAAAAATAAATCCGGCTGGGCACAGATTGATGGAAAATGGTACAGCTTCCGCAGCTGGGGCGGCGTACGGACAGGCTGGTTCAATTACGATGGAAATAAATATTATCTCCATGAAGACGGTCATATGGAAGACAACGCGCTGAATGTGAACGGAACCATGTATCTCTTCAAGAGCTGGGGCGGCATGCGTGTCAACGATGTTGGAAGCTATAATGGAAATTATTATTACGTTGGTGCTGACGGAGCCGTTTCGACGACAACAGGATGGAAAAAAATTAAAACCAGCACGCAGACAATCTGGTACTGGGCAACTGCAGACGGCGGAAAACTGCTGACGAATTCCTGGCTGGATTACAATGGAAACAGCTATTATCTGAAAGCCGATGGAAAAATGGCTTTTAATGAGTGGCTGGATAACACCTATTACTTCCGCAGCTGGGGTGCGGCCTACAAAAACGCATGGGCAAAAGTCAACAATGTATGGTATTATTTTGACGGAAATGGAAAGAAATATACCAGCGGCTGGCTGACCTACAAAGGAAATAAGTATTATCTGAAATCCGATGGAACCATGCTTGCCAATGAATGGCTCGATGGAAAATACTACTTCAAGAGTTGGGGTGGTATGTATAAAAACGAATGGGGCAAGTCCGGCGATACCTGGTACTGGTTTAATGCAGATGGAACCAAACGGACGCAAAAAGGCTGGTTCCTCTATGATAAAAATTATTATTATCTGGATAAAGATGGAAAAATGCTGACCGGCTGGGTTTACCATGACGGTAACTATTATTACATGAAGAGCTGGGGCGGCATGGCACATGACGAGTGGATTCTTCATGATAAGAACTGGTACTACTTCAAGAGCTGGGGCGGCATGTACCATGATCAGTGGCTGACACTGAACGGTTCTCAGTATTATTTCCGCAGCTGGGGCGGAAGATATCAGAACTGCACCGCTACGATCAATGGAAAACAGTACAAATTCGATGCTTCCGGACGCAGAATCACGGAAGGATGGGAGTACATCGGAAAATACCGCCGTTACCGCAAAGCAGACGGTTCTCTGATGGAGGATGTGACAAGCATCTTCAATCCGTCATCCAAATACATCACAGTAGACAGAACCCGCGGACGTGTCACCATTTACGGCTATAACAGTGCAACCGGTTCTTACGATACCCCGATCAAATCCATGATCTGCTCCGTAGGAAATCCGATCAGTTACACCGCAGCAGGAACATATAAAATCGGCTGGCAGTTGAAAAAGAAGCAAATGAAAGGTGAAGATTATGTGTGCTGGGCACCATATGTATCACAGATTTATGGCGCTGTTTACTTCCATGGCGTAGCAAGCAGCACAGCAGATCTGAATAACATTTCAGCAGTGGACTTCAATTCCCTTGGATCACCGATGTCCCACGGCTGTGTCAGACTGGCTGCAATCGATGCGAAATGGATCTATTATAATGTCAGCAGCGGAACAACCGTCCGCATTGGCGACAATCTGGATTATCCGTTGACAAACCCGACCCGTTATACATGGACTGGCGGTGCTTTTGGAAGCGATCCAACTTACAGCTAAAACAGGAATACCTGCATGAGAAAATCCATCGGGGCAGCAGTGCCGCCGATGGATTTTCTTTTACAAAGACATCGGATATTTTACGGGAAAGGAAGACAGACACGATGGAATTACAGGAAAAGAAAAAAGCATTGCTTGCCAGAATTGATGAGATCACGAAACAGGATCTCTGCCTTGCGTTTTCCGGCGGCGTGGACAGCAGTCTGCTGCTGAAGCTGGTCATGGACGCATCAGCAAAACACGGCACAAAAGTTTACGCAGTAACGTTTCAGACACGGCTGCATCCGCCTTGTGATCTGGAGACAGCGACAAGAGTAGCAAAAGAAGTTGGTACCGTTCATGAAGTCCTTTATGTTGATGAACTGGAGCAGGAGGCAATCCGCTGCAATCCGGAAAACCGCTGCTATCTCTGCAAACATCATCTGTTTGGAAAACTTTTGGAATTTGCCCATGCGCACGGCGTGAAGCAGGTGCTTGACGGAACGAATGAGGACGATCTGCACGTGTACCGTCCGGGGCTGAAAGCACTGAAAGAGTATGGTGTGATCAGCCCACTTGCAGCCTGTCATGTGACAAAAGCGGAGGTAAAGGAACTTGCGGCAGAATACGGCGTCTCCGTGGCATACCGTCCGTCCACCCCGTGCATGGCAACACGCCTTCCATATGGAGCAGAAATCAATTATGATCTGCTGGACCGCATTGCAGAGGGCGAAGCATGGCTGCATACAATGTTTGGAGCAGAAGAAAATCTCCGCCTGCGTGTCCATGGCGATATCGTCCGTCTGGAAATCGCGCCGGAGCGGATGGGTGAGGTGCTGGAAAAACGGGAGGAGATCACAGAATACTTGAAAAATCTCGGCTTTTCCTACCTTACGCTGGATCTGGAAGGATTCCGGTCCGGCAGCATGGATCAGAAAATAAAGCAGAAAGAGGAAACAAAATGAAAGCAATTTTAAGCGCAGACCGTAAATGGGGACTTGGATATCAGGGAAGACTTCTTGTGAGCATTCCGTCTGACTTACGGTATTTTCGTGAGACTACGATGGGACACGTTGTAGTAATGGGAAGAAAAACGCTGGCTACCCTCCCGGCAGGCCAGCCGTTAAAAGGCAGAACGAATATTATTTTAAGCCGTGATCCGGAATGGACTGTCCGCGGTGCAACGGTTGTGCACAGCATCAGGGAGCTGATGGAAGCGTTAAAGCCGTATGAGGACGACGATATTTATGTTGCGGGCGGCGGAGAAATTTACTGTCAGCTTCTCCCATACTGTGATACGGCATACGTCACACGAATTGACATGACGTATCAGGCGGATACCTTCTTTGAGGATCTTGACGAATCACCGGATTGGGAGATGGTAGAAGAGGGCGATGAGCAGACCTGCTTTGATATTGAATTTTATTTCACGGAATACCGAAGAAAGAATGAAAAGGCAGAACGCCCGAGATAAGGGTAAGACAGGACGTAAAAAACGGAGAAACCACAGAAAAAGCGGCTTCTCCGTTTTTTTTCATATAGGATACAAAAAGTATCAGTGCTGTCCGCCTGCAGAAAGCTCCAGCATTTTTTTCTTAATATCATTTTCGAGCTGTACCAGCTCAACTTCAGCGGCGGCACGTTTCTGGCGGCCGTCCTCCTGAATCTTCATCACTTCATCGAGGGTAGAGATCAGGCTCTGGTTCGTCTGTTTTAAGGTTTCCATATCGACGATACCGCGCTCAGATTCTTTTGCAGTCTCGATCGTTGCCATCTTCAGATTCTCCGCATTCTTTTTCAGAAGCTCATTTGTCATATCCGAAACCTGGCGCTGTGCTTTGGCAGCCTCAGTCGAGTGATGAACGCCGAGTGCAATGATCATCTGGTTTTTCCAGAGCGGAATGGTGTTGACGAGTGTGGATTGGATCTTTTCGGCCATTACAGAATCGCTGTTCTGAATCATGCGGATCTGCGGCGCTGTCTGGATCGAAACCATACGGGTCAGTTCCAGATCATACAGTTTCTTCTCAAATCGGTTGCAGAGATCTTCGAGATCCTTGGCAGCCTGTGCATCTTCGGCCTTTCCGGTCATCTGCGCTTTATTCTGCAGATCACGGAGTTCTGTGGAACGTACCAGCTCCAGCTTTTTCTTTCCTGCGAGAATGTACATGGTCAGCTCTTTAAAATAATTCAGGTTCTGTGCATACATCTGATCCAGAATGGCAATGTCTTTCAGAAGCTGCCGCTGGTGGCCGTCGAGCACGTCACAGATTTTATTGACATTCACCTCTGCCTTGTCATACTTCGCTTTCATTGCATTGATTTTGTTCGTGCTTTTCTTAAAGAAAGAGAATGGTCCCTTTTCTTCTTCTGCGTCAAACGTTTTCAGCTCTGTCACAACAGAGGTGAGCAGATCGCCGATTTCCCCGAGATCTTTGCTTCTGACGTTCTCCAGCGTTTTCTCGGAAAAGTCTGCCATTTTCTTCTGTGCACCGGCACCGTACTGCAGAATGCCGTTTGTATTGGCAAGATCAATCTGGGAAACAAAGGCATCCACCATGGCTTTCTGTTCGTCGGACAGAACAGAATCATCCATGACCTCTTTCTTTTCTTCCGGCTGCTGTACCGGAAGTTCCGGTTCCGGCTCCGGAGCGCCGAAACTTAAGCTTGGAATTTCAGTGGTGTCCTTTATAAAATCATTCATGTTTTCTATTCTCCTTTTCTTCGGTACGGAAACGTAACCGGTGATTTGATTTCAATTGTATAGCTTTGAATAGTTACATGTGAAGCGGCTCAATATCCTGCTTTGACGGACCTGCCTGATTTGTCAGTCCCTCCTGCGCCAGCATCGTCTGCAGAACAGAGATATCAGAAGAAATATCCCATGCCGTTGTCTGGAACAGATCATCAAGCAGCTTTTCGAATGCGGCATTGATGGTATCCAGTGTGTCCTCGATTTCCTTCTTGGTTCGGAGGATATTGTCGCTTTGAATTGGTTCGTTCTCAAAGGAACGGTAAGCGTCGAGCAGCTTCCAGGTTGTCGGCATATAGTAATCCATAAATTTCCGCAGGGCGGCGGCTTCTTTTGGGCGCTTTTTTGCCTCCTCGAGAATCCGGGTAACAACCGTTTCGAGACGGCTCAGCTTGGCTGTGATGACTTCACCCGGCAGATCCAGGTTGCACTGATGGATCTTCTGAATATAAGATTCACATTCTTCCAGCATCTGCTGGTATTCCGGCGTTACACCGGAGGCCTTCAGCTGTTCACGTGCTTTCTGTTCGGCAATCTGCTGTTCCTTCTGGCTGGCGAGCATTGCGCGGTACTGGTCGTAGCAGTCATTTGTCACCATCAGACAGGTACCATTCTCGTCGAGGTGGCCCTGGCGCAGCATAGATTTATCAATCATGGTCGTAATATCGGTCAGAAGCTCACCTTTCTCACAGTGCATACTGTCGCAGAGTTCTTTCGTAGAAATATATTCCTTTGTGCCGATCAGCGTACAGATCTGGCGGAAATGGCGGACCAGACGCCGGTTTTTACTTCCTTTTTTCAGAAGAATGCCGCCGCCGATGGTAAATGCGGCAAAAATAAGAGAAGGAATCAGCGCGCTGTCATTCGGACTTGCAAATAAGGAATAGAGACTAAGCGCTGTGCAGCAGCCGAACAGTCCGGTGACACCCCAGCCGGCAGCCGTCTGAAATCCGCCGACAAGTGCAAGATCGGTGGAGGGCATAAAGCGTTCGCGCAGTACACGACGTTCCTGTATGCGGCTGTTCCATTCCGTATTCTGGGGGGTCTGCCAGGTATGGGAAGGTTTGGAAACCGGGTTCGCGCTCTTACCCGGCATCGTGCCTCCCGGCCCGTAGGAATAGTGATGCGGTCCGGTCTGCTGCGCTGTATTATTATGGGAAGAATGCTGGCTGCTGTAGGAAGTATCTGCGGAATAGCCGCGGGACGGCTCCTGTGTGCCATTTGCACGGAATGGTCCCTTCCGGTTTGGGTAGACAAACTGGTTGATGGTGTCTGAAATCTTCCGGTTTAATTCCTGAAAATCCTGAGAATTTACAGCATTATCCACAAGCTTTCCAATACTGTCGCCGACATCCTTTAAATCATCTTCAAAACTCATGTCAGTTCCTTTCTGATGAGGTACTTTTTCTGTGTACCGTCTTCCGTTTATTATACAATGCGATTGGAAATCTTACAAGCATACAGTGCTTAATTTTCTATGAAGCTGGAGCTGACAGGAATGGTTACAGTTTACAGGAAATGATTTTGTTTTTGGATGAGTTGAAAGAAAGCAGTAACTATTATATACTAAAGAATATCGAATGTCAGAAAAAATCAAATCAGAATAAAGGGGCCGCAATACTAAATGAATAAAAACGAAATTATCCAGATACAGGGAATGGAATATAAAGAAATGACAAAACAGCTTTTGAACGAATGTGCCTTAGCTACGCTCATTCCTTCGAAGGTCAGTCTCATCGGTATTAAGCCAAATCTGGTAGCACCTGTCCCGGCGGAGTTTGGAGGGACGACACATCCGGAGGTGGTTGCGGGGATCATCGAATATCTTCAGGAAAATGGATTTACTAACCTTCAAATCATGGAAGGCTCTTGGGTCGGAGATAAGACGGAGGAATCGTTTGAGGTCTGTGGATACCGTATGCTTTCGGAACAGTACGGCGTTCCGCTTATCGATGCGCAGAAGGAAAAAAGCATGCCGGTGCAGTGTGGTGATATGGAACTTCAAATTTGCGAATGTGCGAAAAAGGTGGATTTTATGATCAATGTCCCGGTCATGAAAGGCCATTGCCAGACTAAAATTACCTGCGCACTGAAAAACATGAAAGGTCTCTTGCCGAATAAAGAAAAACGTCATTTTCATGCCATGGGACTTCATCGGCCAATTGCGCATCTGGGGCTGGGGATTCATCAGGATTTTATTTTGGTGGATAATATCTGCGGAGACCTTGACTTTGAGGATGGCGGTAATCCGTTTATTATGAATCGCCTTTTCGCTGGGTTAGATCCGGTGTTGATCGATGCATATGTCTGCGCGGAACTGCATTATAAGCCAGAAGATGTCCCGTATGTCAAAATGGCAGAAGAGTTGGGCGTGGGCAGCGCTGATCTCACACGGCTTTCAATCCGCCAAATTGGCGAAATTGGTGAAAAAAGAGTGATTCCGGAAAAACGGAAGATCGTGGAATTGCAGGATGCCGTAGAGGAAGTTGAGTCCTGCAGTGCCTGCTACGGCTATCTGATCCCGGCGCTTGACCGGCTGAAGGAGGAAGGACTGCTGCAGGAACTCCACGAAAAAATCTGCATCGGGCAGGGATACCGGGGAAAGAGCGGGGCGCTTGGTGTGGGAAGTTGTACTTCTGGGTTCGCATGCAATCTGAAAGGCTGTCCGCCAACGGATGAGCAGATGTATGAATTTTTGAAGCAGTACATTGCAACTAGACGAAAAACAGAAGCAGAAAAATAGCAACAGAGGAGAGAGCGAATGAAAAAAGCAGTCAAAGCCATTTTAAATGTATTGTCCTACGGCGGAATTGAAGTAGAATCCGCCCGTCGGCTTGCCGATATCAAGAAGCTGGATCCGATCCGTATTTTTCTGCGAAAATTGGATATGGAAATATATAATGGGGACTACAAGGTTCCGATTCGGCTGTTCTTCCCGGATGAAAAAATGGAGGAGCATGGTGCAAAAGAAGCGATTCTGTTCTTCCATGGCGGCGGCTGGACAACCGAGAGCGTGGAGACATACGACCGTGTCTGCGCACGCATGGCGCAGTCGACGGGGCAGATTGTTGTATCGGTAGAATACCGTCTTGCACCAGAGCATCGTTTCCCGACAGGCTTAGAAGACTGCTACGCCGCCGCCCAGGCAATGCTGCGCGGGGAGATTCTGCCGGAGGTAGCGCCGGAAAATGTCACGATCATGGGCGACAGCGCAGGAGGAAATCTTGCGGCTGCGGTCTGCCTGATGGCGAGGGACAAAAAAGAACTGCTGCCGGGGAAACAGATTTTGATTTATCCGGCGGTGAATTCCTGTTACACAGAGAAATCACCGTACAAATCCGTGAAAACCAATGGAACCGGATACCTTCTGACCAGTGTCAAAATGGAAGATTATGTAATTCTGTATCAGCGGACCGAAGAAGACCGCAAAAATCCGTACTTTGCACCGGTACTGGCAGAAAATCTGCAGGGACTGCCGGACACGCTGGTACTGACGGCGCAGTACGATCCGCTGCGCGATGAGGGCGAGGATTATGCGAAAAAGCTGAAAAGGGCTGGCAATCTGGTTGAACATCATCGGATCAAGGGCGCATTGCACGGCTATTTTGCGCTTGGCATTGAACACCTATATGTGCAGGAAAGTTTTCAGTATATGAATGCATTTTTAAGGAAAGAAAAACAGCAGAAAAATGCAGACGAAGAACTGGAAAACATAGCAGCAGTGAAGAAACAATTGACACACGGGAAGGCGTAAGGAGGCATAGAAAATGAAGAAAGAACATTCTTCGCGCTGGAGAAAGCTGGACAACGCGGCACAGGCATTTCCGGCGGCCACCGGAAAAAAGGATACGAGAGTCTTCCGGTTTTACTGCCAACTGAAAGAGGACATCCAGGCAGATCTGCTGCAGAAAGCGCTGGAGGAGACAATGGAGCATTACCCGGTGTTTTCCATGGTACTGCGGAAAGGTCTTTTCTGGTTCTATCTGGAGCAGCGCGATCTGCCAGCAAAAGTAGAAGAGGAAAAGCGTCCGCCGTGCAGTGAGATTTACGTACCCGACCACAAAACGCTTCTTTTCCAGGTTTCTTACTATAAAACCCGAATCAATTTCGAAGTATTCCATGCCCTGACAGACGGCACCGGTGCGATGCTGTTTCTGAAAGAACTGGTGAGCAATTATCTGATCCTGTGTCATCCCGAGGAAATCTTTTCAAAGGTCAGCGAAGACATGCTGACAGAGACAGATTTCGAGGAGGACAGCTTTTCCCAGTATTACACCGGAAAGAAAAGTGAAAAAGAAAAGAGCCGCCCGGCATACCAGATCAAAGGCGAGTATCTGGAGCAGGAGGAGATGGAAATTACTGAGATTCTGCTTTCTGCGGAAGCAGTTCATAAGTGCGCAAAAGCACATGGCGTGTCGGTAACGGCGTACCTTGCGGCGGCGCTGGTATATGCAGTATATGAAGAAATCCCGAAAAGCAGGCTGAAAAAGCCGGTTTCTCTGATGGTTCCAGCCAACTTGCGTAACTTTTTCCCATCTGCATCGATGACGAATTTCTGGAGCTGGATCGAGATTGCCTGTGATCTTGGACCGGAGGCATCGTTTGAGGATGCCCTGCAGATCACGGGAGCCGCGATGCAGAAAGAGGCGCTGAAGCAGGAGATTTCCACACGTATGAACGATCTGGTGCGGATTGAGCGGAATCCGGTGCTGCGCGCCGTGCCGCTGGAAATCAAAAATCTGGCGCTGATGGCGGGCACGACGCTCGGCGGACGAAGCATTACGACCGTCTATTCCAATATCGGCCGGATTCAGATGCCGCCGGAGTATGAAACATATATTGAGCGGTTCGGATTTTTCACCAGCACCGACAAAGTACAGATGTGTTCCTGTTCCTACGGTGACAGCATGGTGCTTGGAATCACATCTAAAATCGCTGATTCCAATATTGAACGGAACCTGATGCATCTGCTGCAGAAAGAGGGCATTGTCTGTGAACAGGAGGAAAATGATTTTCCTGGACAGAAAGAACAGCCGCACGGGACGGCCAAACTGGGATTGAAAATTTTTTCTTTCACCTGCATCGCGGCTGTCGTACTCTGCTGGATGATGAATTTCCTTGCAACGCCGCAGATGTGGTGGGCAGGTTATGCGACAGCGGGCGTGTTCTGCGCCTGGCTTCTGATCCGGGTGGGATATCAGAAACGGAAAAATCCACTCAAAAACAGTATGTGGCAATTGATCTTTATTATGATCGGTGCGATTCTGTGGGATTATGCGACGGGCTGGATCGGCTGGTCTGTCGATTTCGCAATTCCGCTCGCCGTTCTTCTGAATGGCGCGACGATGCAGATTCTGGCAAGAGCGTACAAAATGGAGGTCAGTGAATATCTTTTTTATCTGATGCAGTCCGGAGCAGCAGGAATCGTTCCGGCGATTTTGTGGCTGACGGGAACTGTCCGCATTACCTGGCCGTCCGTGATCTGCGTGGGCCTCAGTGTGCTGTATCTGATCGGGCTGTTTTTTTTCCGCGGAAAAGATTTTATGCGGGAAATGCAGAAAAAATTCCGGGTATGAAGGGAAAAGGTGATAGAAAAAATAAGAAGAGCAGGTAAGAAAAGTGGATGTTGGTCCCTTTTCTTACCTGCTCTTTTGAAACTTGTGTGTGTCTGCGGCGGAAAAGCCTGGAGAGAAATCTACTGCGCCTTCTCCTCACAGCCGCAGGAATCCCACGACGGCATTTCATCCCCATTCTTAATCGCATCGCGAACCGCACTGTAATACCGCACTTTCTGTTGAATATGCTCCAGATCGGATTCCATGCGCTCGATTTTTTCGCGTATATTCTGCTCATGTTCTTCGAGAATGGCAACCATCTGGTCAATATTTCCCGGGATATCATCCTCAAGCCGGAAAAACTCCTGAATCCCCGCAATCGGAAGACCGGTGCGCTTGAAGCAGAGAATTGCGGTCATGCAGTCAATGTGCTGCTGGGTGTAAATTCGTTTCTTACTTTCGGTATGAATGACATCCGTCAAAAGCCCGATCTCCTCATAATAACGAAGCGTAGAGGCCGGAAGTCCAAAACGCTCGGACATTTCACGAATGGTGTAGGTCTGCTGTTCCATGGAAAAACCTCCTTGAACGATAGAGTTTGAATAGTAGAATAACTTCTTAAAGTATACTTTAAGAAAGTGAAATTGTAAAGAGAGAATCTTCGTTACGTTTCACTTGGCAGTGCAGCACTTGCTGTTTTGATGCGTAGGAAAGGAATATTTATCAGAAAGTGAGAAGAAAAAGTACATTGCTTATCTGCATTAGAATGGAATATAATAGAAAGCAGAAAAAACGTGAAAAATGTGAGGAATAATCGTGAAACAGGAAATTATAGCAGACCTGTCCCGGATTACGGAGGAGGAACAGGCGATTCTGGACGGCAAGACGGAAGTGGAAAAGGAGCGGTATTCGAGCGGGCAGAAGTTTGTGATGGATGCGGGAAAGCTGCTGGAGCGGGGAAAATTGATTGATATTCGGCCGCACACGCGGTTTATTCGTTTTCCGGCGCACAGCCACAATTATGTCGAGATGATCTACATGTGCCAGGGAAGCACCGTGCACACCATCAACGGGGACCGGATCGAGCTGAAAACGGGTGAGCTGCTGATTCTGAATCAGAATGCAGTGCAGGAAATTGAACCGGCAGGGCGCGACGATATCGCGGTCAACTTTCTGATTCTGCCGGAGTTTTTTGACCAGACGCTGCGAATGATCGGGGCAGAGGAGAATCAGTTAAAGGATTTTATCGTCGGCTGTCTGAAAAGCGGGGAGGTACCGCTCTGTTATCTGCATTACAGAATCGCGGATGTCCTTCCGGTGCAGAATCTGATCGAAAATCTCGTCTGGACGCTCTTACATCACCAGAGCAATAAGCGGAGCATCAATCAGATTACGATGGGCCTTTTATTCCTGCAGCTCATGAACTACACCGAACGCGTGCAGGTGGGAGAGCAGTATTTTGAACAGGAGATGCTGCTCGGCGTATACCGCTATATCGAGGAACATTATCGGGAGGGCAGCCTTTCGGAACTGGCGGAAGAACTGCACTACGATTTTTACACCTTAAGCCGCCTGATCCGCCGCCTGACCGGGAAAAACTACACTGAACTTGTCCAGAACAAACGCCTCACCCAGGCCGCGTATCTGTTGGAAACGACAGGACTTTCCGTGGCAGACATTAGTGAGCGGGTCGGGTATGAGAATATGAGTTATTTTCATCGGATTTTCAAGGAGCGGTATGGAATATCGCCGAAGAAGTACCGGGTGGAGAAGAAAATAGAATAGAAATAGAAAAATCCACAGGGGGATAAGGGCTCTGTGGATTTTTTTGCTGTTATCCTATTTTAGCGGAAAACGAATCCTCATAAAGATAATTCTGCTTTTATAATAGATTTGTCCAGCATAGTAAGATGTTGGGCATTCGAAAAAGAAAAAGCAGAGAAAGAGTGGAAAAATAGACAACTTTAGAATATAATTGACTAAGAAAAAATGGAAAAACAGGAAAAACTCGATAAAATTATATTTTACGTCGTAATTGTCATAGGAATTTTAATGATTTTGCTGCAAAATGGAGGTAAGAAAAAACAGAAACGGAGTGAATAAAATGAGTTTATATATCGGGACAAATTATCATCCGCATGATTGGCCGAAGGAGCGGTGGGAAAAGGATTTTCAATTGATGAAAGAGGCTGGATTTGATACAGTACGGCTGGGACATCTGTGCTGGGACAGCTATGAGCCGGAGGATGGCGTTTATACCTTCGAATGGTTTGATCAGGTTATGGAGTTATGCGTAAAATACAAATTGAATGTAATACTGGATGTGTCGATGCATCCGGCACCGATCTGGGTTCATAAACTTTGCCCAGGATGCAATGTAGGAGGAAAAAATGGAGCTCCACAGGCACCGCTGCGCCGATATATGGACGATGTTTCTGATCCAGAGTATCAGAAGTATGCACTGCGGTTTGCTGAAAAAATCGTTTCCCGTTATAAAAATCATCCGGCGCTGTTTGCGTTTGGACTGTGCAATGAGCTGGGAGCAGGCTATCCATCCTATTCTGAAGCGTCGAAGAAGAGATTTCAGAAATGGCTGGAAAAGAAATATAAAACAATAAAAGCACTAAATCATGCCTGGGCAACCCAGCGCTGGAGCCGAAAGCTTTCATCTTTCGAAGACGTTGCAATGCAGGTAAATGAATACGAAATCGGGGCACCGGAGGCATGGCTGGATATGCGGCGCTTCTTTTCCGATGGTATCGCAGATTTTATTACAGAACTGGCAGAAACGGTAGAACAAAATGCGCCGGGAAAGGCTCATACATCGAACCACTTTGCAGAATATGAGACGCTTGGATTTGATTATTTGAAGGCAGCATCTGGATTTGTTGACTATCCTGGCATCGGTTTTTATCCTGGCTATGGAAACAGGGAGAGTATGGGATTCTGGAAAACGGGTTCCTGGTACATGAAACGGATTGCTGAAACTGGAAAACCAATGTGGTGCATTGAATTTGTGACAGGTGGTTTCGGGATTCATCATGCGGCAATGGGGATGAACAGAATGTATGCGTTCTGGTGTCTGCTGCATCGGATGCAGATGATGCTGGGATGGACCTGGCGAAGCATGCTGAATGGCGAAGAACAATATCTGACCGGTATGCTGAATCATGATGGAAGACCGAATGAAAATTATCGGGAATACCAGTGGATTGCATCGGATTTTCGGAAGCTGGAAAAATACGGATTTCCATATCTGCCGCAGCCAGAGATTGCTGTTTCTTACAGTTATGACAGTGAGCTTATGGCTGCGTATGCAAAAATGCAGTATCGAATGCCATACAGCAACAACCTTGCCATCGCGCATCGGATTCTGGAAGAGAGAAACCTGAATTATAATGTTGTAGATTTGCATCAAATGACAGAACAATATCAGATTCTGATTATTCCGGGTGAAATTGTAATGGATCACGAGCAGGAAAACACGGTGCGGGAATTTGTAAAAAATGGCGGTACGGCAATTATGACAGGGTATTCTGCATGGGTAAAAGAAACCGGTCAGGTATTTGACACGTCGAGACCAGGAAACCTGACTGATGTATTTGGAATAGAAATTGTTGGATATCAGAGGACCGCAGGTATGGAAGTTTCTGAAAAAGAAGAGCAGAAGCTTCGCAGAAATCCGGCAAACGGAAGAGAACTTCTGAAAGTGAGAGAAAAATGGATTGATGTGGATTATTATGAGCAGATCAAAGCAACAGATGCAGAAGTCCTGCAGCGTGAGGAGACACATCAGATTCCAGCTATAACCAGAAATCGGTATGGAAAAGGAGCGGCGTATTATTTGTTTTGTGAAACAGAGCCGGAACTTTTAGGCGAGGTTCTTGATGAATGCTGCAGGGAAAAAAGTATGCAGTCCGTGGTTACACCGCAGGGAGTAATTGGAAGAAAAATAGCGGAAAACCAGTATTTTTATGTGAATCTGACGGGAAAGGAGCAGAAAATAGAGCTTCCAGAGAATGGATATGGGGTGCTGCAGGAGAAAAAGATGGAAGATACCTGCACGCTGCAGGCGTTTGATGGTGAACTGGTGATTTGTTAAAGAAGATTGCATGAGGAAAAGAAAATGAAAAAAACAGAGGACAAGTCAGTTATTTACAAGTCACTCTGGATCATGGGGACAGTTATGATTTTAGCTGTCCTCATTATTGAGCTTGTAAGTATTTTTCTGATTCAGAGAGACAGAAGAAAGACGGAGAGGCTATTTTCTAATACGATAGAGAGCTACGGTCAGTTCTGGGAGGATAAATTTGCATCAACTTCAAAAGCGCTTCTGCTGATGAGCGGAACGGATTCAACACCATATTATCAGCAGCTGTGTATTTCGAAAGATCCGCTAACGGTGGAAACTGCTAAAGTACAGCAGCAGAAAATCATGATCGAAATGGGAGAACGGTATGGAAGGGAAATGATGCTGTTTGTCTATGTGCCGGAACGAAATATTTATTTTGTAAGCACAGAGGAAGGGACAACTTATGCCTATCAGAGAGCGTTTAAAGAGAAAATCATTTCTTATATCGCGAACCAATATCAGGAACCAGAGAAAAACTGGATTTTTATGGAATTTGATGGACATCAGTACCTGGCGCGTATTTATTCGGCTGAAAATGGATACATTGGAGCTGCATTTTCTTTGGAAAGAATTGTATCTGGTTTTGTCGGAGAACGAAAAGATCTTTGCGTAGAAGTGCGGGATAATGAGACAGGAGAAGTAAAAATACACCAGGGGACAAGAAAAAGCGGAATTAGTACAACTTGTGTTTATCCACTGAAATATACAAATGCACAGATTTATGTCAGTATGGATGAAGGAATGCTGGACCCGGGAGGAACGTTCGGAACGCTTCTGCTAATGGGAGTCATGATGCTTGCAATTGCCAGCATTCTGATGGCAATTGGTCTGCAGGGAAAAACAGTCTTTGCGCCATTAGAACAGCTTCGAAGAGCCATGGAGCAGTACAGTACCGGGGATTTGGACGTACGTCTGCCGGAGCGGGAAAATGTGTCTCAGATCGGACAGCTCTATCAGACCTTTAATCATATGGCAGATCAGATTCAGATTTTAAGAATTGATGTTTATGAAAAAGAGCTGGAGCGGCAGAGGGCGCGAAGCCGTTTCCTGCAGGTGCAGATTCAGCCGCATTTTTATACCAATATTTTAAATCTGATTCATGGAATGGCACAGATTCAGGATTTTGAAGAAATTCAGAAACTCTGCCGGGTATCAGCTGCATATTTCCGTTATCTGATGGGGCAGAAAGGAACCTTTGTACCATTGAAAGAAGAACTTCGATGTCTGATAAGCTATGTTGAAATTCAGCACTGCCGTTATAAAGATATGCTGGAAATTCAGGTAAACGTAGAACCGGAAATGGAGGATGAAATGATTCTTCCACTGGTGATTCAGACTTTTGTTGGAAACAGTGTAAAACATAATATTATGCTGGTTCCGCATCTGGAAATCGAGCTGACAGTAAAAAGAGAAGGCGAGCATGATCTGCTGATTCTGATCGAAGATAATGGTTTAGGATTTAAGAAAGAAATTCTTGATAAAATTAATCGGAATGAGTCAATTGAAGAAGAAGGAGAACATATCGGAATACAGAATGTGAAGGAACGTATCCGTGAATTTTATGGGGAGGCGTATGAATTAAAAATTACAAGTCAGCCGGGATATAGTGAAATTCGCATTTTACTGCCGAGAATAGAAAAACAGTAGAAAGAAGGGAGCAAAAATGAATCTGCTGCTGGTAGATGATGAAATTGCCATGCTGCATATTATGGAGAAGGCAATTGACTGGAAAAAGAAGGGAATTCAAAAGGTTTTTACGGCCTACAATACGGATCTTGCACGGGACATTATCAGTAGTTCCAAAATTGATCTTGTGATCTGCGATATTGAAATGCCAAAAGAGAATGGTCTGAGTCTGATTCAATGGATTCAGGATATGTATCCTGAAATTATCAATATTATTCTGACTGGGTACCCGGATTTTAATTATGCGAGAAGTGCAATTTCCCTTGGAGTTTACCGGTATTTACTGAAACCGATTGCATTTGATGAACTGGAAGAAACAATTGCTTCAGCAGTGGAAAAGCTGGAGGAGTATAAAACAAAAAACAAACCGGAAGCAGATCCGGAGATAGCAGATGCGGTCAATACGATTAAAAAGTATCTGGAAAGCCATTACAGTGAAGTGATTACACGAAAGAAGATTGAAGAATTGGTGCATCTGAACCAGGATCATATCAACCGGGAGTTTAAGAAACAGACAGGATATACACTGATGGAGTATGTACAGCATTATCGAATTTTGATGGCAAAGAAAATGCTGCGGGAGACGACGCTGTCGATTTCTGAAATCAGTATTCGGACAGGCTATGATTCGCCGGCCTATTTTTCTAAAATATTTAAAAAACAGACCGAACGTACACCATTGGAATATCGTGCGGCAAAAGCAAAAGGATAAGTCGTTTTTGTTATAAAACGGGTCGGGATTGAAATTGAGAGAGAAGTGGAAGTGCGGTAAGATAAAACCATCAAAAAACACGGGAGGTAACACAAATGAGAAAGAAAATGGCAGCAGCAGTTTTGATGGCGGCAATGACCGCATCACTTCTTGCAGGATGTGGGGACAGCAAGAGTTCGGACAGCACAAAGGCAGATTCTGCGCAGACAACAGCATCGAACCAAAGTGAAGCAGGAGATAGTACATCCGATCTGAAGGATGGAAAAACAGAAGAACTTCTGATGGTATGGCCAGGATCTAATGCATCACCGGCAGATATGCAGGCCGTAGAGGATGCAATGAATGAGATCATCGGAGAAAAGGTAGATGCAAAAGTAAAACTTCAGATTATTGAATGGGGTGCTTATAACGACCAGACGAACCTGATGCTTTCGAGCGGTGAAAAACTGGATATGGTATTTCTGATGTCCAATATTCGTGAAGATGGACAGAGAGGACAGCTCTATCCAATCAATGATCTGGTAGAGACGTATGCACCGGATGCATACAGTGCAATGGAACGTTATATTGAAGCATGCTATTTCGACGGTGATCTGTATGGACTGCCGACGTATCGTGACCTTGCATCCCAGGCAGGATTTATGTGCCGAGCAGACATTCTGGAAGAGCTTGGATATAAAGCGGAAGATATCAAAAACTTTGATGATATCGAGGAAGTACTGAAAAAATGCCAGGAAGTACATCCGGAACTTTATCCGATGATTCCGTCGGATCTGAACAATGGATGTTTCCTGAACTATGTAAAAGGAGAGTTTGATGTTGTAACTTCAGGTGTCGGCGTTGATATCGATGATGATGCATCCGATGGAATCACCGTTATTAATACGTATGACACAGAAAAGTACAAAGAGATGGCTGAAAAAGCATATGACTGGAACCAGAAAGGCTATTTTATGCCAGATTCTACAACGAATACAACAACCCGTCAGGATCTGTTCCGTGCTAATACAGCGTTCAGCTATTATGGAAACCAGCATCCGGGAACTGCAACACAGGAAACAATGAACTCCGGTAAAGAAATCGTTTCGATTCCGATTGGAAGAAGCACTATCAGTACTTCCTCTGTTAACTTCTGCCAGTGGGTAATTCCGGCACAGTGCGAGAACCCGAAAAAAGCTCTTGCAGTCCTGAATCTGCTGTACTCAGACTCCGACTTCCAGAATCTGTTCCGATATGGAATTGAAGGCAAAGATTATGTTGTATCGGATGGAATTGCATCTTATCCAGATGGAGTAACTTCTGATTCGGTAGGCTGGGGCAACGAGCTGTGGCTCTGTGGTAATGGTTCTGTTGGCTATGCATGGGAAACTGATCCGGAAAATGTATACGAGAAATTTACGGAATACAATGATACTGCACAGGAATCTCCGCTATATGGATTCATTTATGACACGACAAATGTAAAAAATGAAATTACAGCAATTACAAACGTAACAGATAAATATAAAGCAATCATCGAAAACGGCGATGCAGATCCAAGTACGACACTGCCGCAGTTCAATGAAGAACTGAAATCAGCAGGTATCGACAATATTATCGAAGATATGCAGAAACAGGTAGACGAATGGCTTGCAAATAAATAAACAAGGCAGACAGGGTCGGACGATGAGAATCGGCCGGCCCTGGCTTTTGAGACAGAAAAAGAGGGATTCCTATGGGAAAAAAGAAAACATGGAAAAATATAAAAAGAGCATTTCCATTATATATAATGGTAGCGCCGGGATTTTTATATCTTTTAATTAATAACTATGTGCCGATGACCGGTATCATCATTGCTTTTAAACATTTGAATTTTGCAAAAGGAATTTTGCACAGTGACTGGGCGGGGCTTTCCAACTTTAAATATCTGTTTAAAACACCGGATGCAGCACTGATTACAAGAAACACATTATTATACAATTTTGCATTTATTGTCGTTAATACGACGGTATCTATTCTGATTGCAATTTTACTGAGTGAATTAAGAAGCAAGACAAAAGTGAAAATTTTTCAGTCTGCTGTTCTGATTCCATCTTTGATTTCGATTATCATTGTCAGCTATCTGGTATATGCGTTCTTAAGTGGACGTACTGGCTTTGTTAATGGACTGCTGACTTCTCTTGGAAAAGAAAATATCTCATTTTATACCGAGTCAAAATACTGGCCATTCATCCTGATTTTTGTAAACTGCTGGAAGGGAGCCGGATATTCATCCATTATTTATCTGGCAGCAATTCTTGGAATTGACCAGGAAATGTATGAGGCAGCTGAGATTGACGGAGCAACAAGATGGCATAAAATCAAATGTATTACCCTTCCGCTGCTGAAATCTACAGTAATCACAATGACACTGCTGTCCATCGGAAGAATTTTCTATTCTGATTTTGGTCTGTTTTATCAGGTACCAATGAACTCGGGAGCGCTGATCAATGCAACCAACACGATTGATACTTACGTATATCGAGGACTGATTGAGCTGGGTGACATCAGTATGTCATCGGCAGCATGTGTATATCAGTCGCTGATGGGATTTGCACTTGTCATGATTGCAAACTGGCTTACAAAACGTTACAGCAGTGAGAATGCACTGTTCTGACAGAAAAGAGGACAAAATTATGGTAGGAAAACAGGAACGGCGTTATCAGAGAATGATCACGGTAGTTCTGGCACTGATTTCACTGATTATGGTGATTCCGCTGGTGCTTCTGGTGGTTGCATCGTTTACAAGCAACAATGAGATTGTGCTGCATGGATATTCTTTCTTCCCAAAAGAACTGAGTCTGGAAGCATACAGGTACATTTGGAACGAGAGGGCACAGGTTTTCCATGCATATGGAATCACCATTCTGGTAACCGCGATTGGAACAACGATTGGCGTGATGATGACACTTTTGTATGCGTATGTACTGGCACATGAGAAATTTCCTGGAAAAACATTTCTTGCATTTTATCTGTTTTTCACGATGCTGTTTAATGGTGGACTGGTACCGACCTATATTATGTATACCCGCTACCTGCACATGAAAAATACGATTCCGGCATTAATTATACCGGGTCTGCTGATGAGTGCTTTTAATGTGATTCTGACAAGAACGTATATTCAGTCAAATGTACCGGCGGCATTAAGTGAGGCTGCCAAAATTGATGGTGCAACAGAGTTTCAGGTATTCCGCAAAGTAGTTCTTCCTATGTGTAAACCGATCATTGCAACGGTCGGATTATTTGCCGGACTTGGTTATTGGAATGACTGGACAAATGGATTATACTATATTACAGATACTAACAAATTCAGCATTCAGCAGCTTTTGAATAATATGATTAAAAATATCGAATTTCTTTCCAAAAATGCGAACAGCAATATCAATCTGGCCAGCGTAGGAGGGGGAATCCCGCAGGAGACCGTGCGTATGGCAATCGCCATCGTCGGACTGCTTCCGATTCTGATCGTATTCCCATTCGTACAGAAATATTTTGTAAAAGGAATTTCTATTGGAGCTGTAAAAGGCTGAGAAAAAATTGGGGGAAAGCAAATGAAAATAAAAGAGATGGAAACAGAAAAACTGATTTCGCTTCTCTGCGGCGATCAGTTTATGAATACAAAAGCACTGCCGGAATACGATATTCCATCCCTGGAAATGAGCGATGGACCGATGGGGCTTCGCTATCAGAAAAAGGATAAGGATTCTCTTGGCATTAATCGAAGTGAACCGGCGACCTGTCTGCCGGCGGGAGTAGCAGTAGCGGCATCCTGGAACCCGGATGTAGCAGAGCAGGTAGGAACAATCATTGGATCAGAGGCGGCTGCGTACGGAGTGGATCTGGTGCTGGGACCGGCGGTTAATTTGGAACGGAATCCCCTCTGCGGAAGAAATGTGGAATATCTTTCCGAGGATCCGCTTCTTGCAGGAAGACTGGGAGGTGCCTATATCCGCGGCGTGCAGTCACAGCAGGTCGGCGCATGTATCAAGCACTTTGCTGCAAATAATCAGGAGACCGAACGGGAATATCTGAATGTAATCTGTGAGGAAGATGTCCTGCGGGATCTGTATTTAAAAGCATTTGAAATTGCAATCCGTGAGGGAAAACCGGCAGCGGTCATGACGAGCCTTTCGAAGATCAATGGAACATACTGTGCAGAAAACCGCTGGCTGTTCGATATTCTTCGAAAAGAATGGGGCTTTGACGGACTGGTCATGACGGACTGGTTCGGACTGGACGATCGGGTGAAATCGGCAGAGGCAGGACTGGATCTTGAAATGCCGGGAACGGATGGAAAAAGCACTGCTTATATGGTGGAGCAGTGGAAACAGGGCAGACTGGACGAACACGTGATCCGTGAGCGGGCAGAATGCATCATACGAAATGCGAGAAAGTGGAAGATTCCGAAAACGAAAAATACAGAGGAAGAACGAGAGCTGCTTTTAAAAGAAAATCATGAAAAAGTCTGCGCAGCAGCAGAAGAAGCCATTGTTCTGCTGAAAAATAAAGAGGATATTCTGCCGCTGCAGCAGGGCAGAAAGCTGGCGGTTATTGGAGAATATGCGAGAGAACCTCTGTTTCAGGCGGAGGGCTCAGGAAAAGTAGAAGGAGCAGGAAAAGAAGACGCCTGGGAATGTGCAGAAAAATGGAACGGAGCAGATAATACACCGTTTGCGATGGGATATCGCAGGAACAATGCGGGAAGTGAAGCGGAGCAGCAAAAACTCCGGGATGAGGCGGTGAAAACAGCAGCGGATGCAGATGCGGTTCTGTTTTTCCTTGCTATGGATTTTGGTTTTGAAGGAGAAGGAAATGACCGTGTGCAGTATGAACTGCCGGAATACCAGGTGGCTCTTTTAAAAGAAATTGCTGCAGTTAATTCGAATGTAATTGCGGTTGTGATGAACGGCGGAGCCGTTGCCATGCCGTGGGCTGACGAAGTAAAGGCGATTCTGGAATGCTTCTACGGCGGTCAGGGGATTGGAAGAGCGATTGTGAAAGTGATAAGCGGAGAGGTGAATCCGTCCGGACATATGCCTGTGTCAGTTCCGGCGTTCCGGGAACAGATTATCTCGGATGAAAATTTTGCAGAGCAGACGGAGCAGGTGACGTACCGCGAGGGTATGTTTATGGGCTACCGAGGATACGAGACGAAAAAAATTCCGGTGCAGTTTCCGTTTGGATTCGGACTTTCGTATACAACATTTGAAATTACGGAGTACAGCGTGGAGCAGGAGAAAATCACAGATTGTGAGAAAACAGTTCTGCGTGGAAAAATTAAAAATACGGGCAACAGAAAAGGGGCTCAGGTCGTTCAGCTCTATGTGAAAAATCCAAGAGCATGGAAAGCAAGGCCAGCCAGGGAACTTCGCGATTTTCAGAAAATCATACTGGAGGCGGGAGAAGAAAAAGAGTTTGTATTTTCCATTTCACGTGAACTGTTTGAACTCTACGATGAACGCGTTGATGAGCGGACGGTACCGCAGGGAATGTATGGACTTGAGCTTGGATTTTCAGTACAGGATATCCGTGCATCACAGAAGATCGAAGTAACACCGGTTTTTCCAGTACCAAAACAGATCCAGGGATGGGATAAAACGGAGCGTCTGCTGGAAACGAAGGCTGGGGAACAGATTTTTGAAGAGCTGTATCGTAAAATTACAGAAAAAGCAGGAGGAATCTTCGCGCAGCGTCTGAAAGAAGAGAAAAATGTAAGAGAAATGCTTCTTTCTCAGCCCATTCGTATCGTTCACCTGATGATCTGGAATGAGATGACAGATTCAGAATTAATTGCTATATTGGAAAAGGTAAATCAAGAACTGTATCATGACTACCGGGAAAAGATGCGGAGTTTGGAGAAAAAATGAAAACAATAGAAGAAATGAAATCCTTTCCGGCGGCAAGAAAAAATTACAGACCGGAAAAGGTAGAAAAACTGTCGGAAGAACAGATGAAATGGTTCCGGGATGCGAAGTTTGGCATGTTTATTCACTGGGGAGTATATTCGATGCTCGGAAAAGGGGAATGGGTGCTGATGAATGAGCATCTGGATGTGCGGAAGTATGAGACACTGAAGGATGACTTTCTTGCAGAAAATTTTGATGCGGAACAGTGGGCCAAAAATGCAAAGGCAGCGGGGATGAAGTACATGGTGCTGACAACACGCCACCACGATGGCTTTTGCCTGTTCGATTCGAAATGCAGTGATTTTACCGCAATGAAAGGAGCTGCACATCGGGATTTTGTTAAAGAATATGTGGAGGCGTGCCGGAAAGAAGGAATGAAAGTTGGCTTTTATTATTCTCCTCTCGACTGGCGCTTTCCAGGATATTTCATGCCGGATCTTTACTGGGAGAGTGCAGAGGCACTGAAAAAACAGTGCCATGATCAGCTGATGGAGCTGATGAGTAATTATGGAAAGATTGATCTGCTCTGGTTCGACGGTGAGTGGCTTGCACTTGGAGGAATGGATTGGAATGGAGAAAGAGGCTGGTACAGGAAAGATGACTGGCAGACCAGTGAATATATGAGGGTCAATTATTTCTGGGAGTCAGAGAAACTGATAAATGAAATTCGACAGCTGCAGCCGGATATTATGATCAATAACCGCGGCGGCTGGGAAGGCGATTTCCATGTGCGGGAACGCAGAATCGACGGGATGCGGACGGACAAGCCGTGGGACAGCAACGACTGTATTGCGGATTCCTGGGGCTATATCCCGGGCAGACCAGTGCTGCCGCTGCGCCAGCTGATTCAGAATCTGGTTTCAATCGCCGTGCGGGACGGCAATTATCTGCTGAATATCGGCCCGGACGGAACGGGAAAAATGGATGAGGAGCAGGTAGAACGCCTGCGCCAGGCCGGAGAATGGCTTTCGAAATACGGCGAAACGCTGTACGGCCTGCGCGGCGGCCCTGTGATTGCGGACCGCTGGGGCGGAACGATGTACCGCGACAATATTGTTTATGTGCATATTCTGGAATGGGAAAAAGATCAGATCACGTTTGAAATTCCGGGGAATACAATGGAAAAATGGGAAGTGATTTCCGGCGGAAAAGCAGAACTGACGGAAGAAAACGGAACCTTTTCGATCTCCGTCCCGATTCCGGAGCGCGACAGCATTGATACCATTCTGAAACTTACCTTTGCAGAACCGATTGTATGGGAGGGCTGCAAAGGACGGGAAAATGATGTGTATGGACTTGCGGACGGTCTGAAAGAAGAATAGAGGATACAAAAAAACGGATCGAGTATCTGACTTTAAAATCAGATGTTCGATCCGTTTTTTGCGTGTAAATCGTATCAATCGCTTACTGTTCATTTTCATCCTTCGGCAGCCGCACGATCCGTACCTTGTCGACTCTCCGGTCTGCCATTTTCAGTACGGTTACGTCGAGGCCATCCGAGACGAAATGATCGCCTTCCTTTGGCACGCGCTCGAGGATCCCCATGATCCATCCGCTGACCGTAAAGACGTCAAATTCTTTGTCAATATCGAGCTCTTCATACACCTTGTCGATGCTTGCCGTTCCGGTCACGAGGTATTCGTTTTCGGAAACTTTCTGGATTTCCTGTACAACCGCATCATGCTCATCCCAGATTTCGCCGACGAGCTCTTCGAGGATATCTTCCATGGTGATGATACCGTCGGTGCCGCCGAATTCATCAATGATAATGGCAATATGCGATTTCTTCGCCTGCATTTTTTTCAGCAGCGGGCCGACCTTCGTATTCTCGGTTACAAAGAGCGCCGGGCGGATGATGCTGCTTAGCGGTTTGTTGGTGTGGTAAATGTGGTTGTGGAAATCCTTCTGATACACAATTCCCACAATGTGGTCGATATCATCATCATACACCGGCAGCCGGGAAAATCCGGTGTCGGAGAAAGTCTTAGCGATCTCGGATTTCGTCGCATCGAGCGGAATGCCGATGACGTTGACACGCGGAGTAAAGATCTCTGCGGCCTCCATCTCCATGAAGCCGATTGCATTCTGAATCAGATCGCCTTCCTGGTCGTCGATGTCGCCCTCCTGGGTCGCCTCCTCGACGATGGTCATCAGTTCCTCATCGGTGATGCCGTGGTTTTCCGAGGATTTGAAGATGCGGGAGAGCAGCTTCTTCCACTGGGAAAAGAAAAACGTCACCGGGGTCAGCACGATCATCAGAATGTGGAGAAACGGTGCGGAAAATTTGGCGATCGTCTCCGGAGATTCTTTTGCAATGCTTTTCGGGGAAACTTCGCCGAAGATCAGGACCACGATAGTGGTTACGATCGTGGAAACCGTCGCACCGGAGTCGCCGCCGAGAAGCTTGATAAAAAGCACCGTGGCAAGGGAGCTGAGTCCGATGTTGACGATGTTGTTGCCGACGAGAATCGTGGAGAGCAGCTTGTCAAAGTTCTCCAGCAGCTTTAACACCAGTTCCGCCCGCTTGTCGCCTTTTTCTGCCATATTTTTCATGCGGATGCGGTTCAGCGAGGTGAAGGAAGTCTCCGTCGCCGAAAAGTAGGCTGAGAGCATGACGCAGATAAGAATGATGATGAGTGACACAATGTCGCTGTTCATTTGTTTTTCCTTTCTTAGGAAACCGGGACACGATGCAAAAAATGTACAAAAAGACATAACCTATCTTGAATCTGGCAGAATCAAAGATAGATTATGTCTCCGTTTATCAAATGATGAAAATAAAGCATCGTCGAGGCATACTGCCTGAGTCGTCCATGTTTCTGTAATCCTTTCGTTGATCAGTAATCCCTTTTATTGTACGGTATGTGGGAATAATTGTCAATAAGGCATGCGAAAATCACAGGAAATACGAAACCGCATTGTTGTAGCTGATATTTTCCACCATCTCTTTCAGAAACTCCAGGTTCGCCGGGTACTCCCCGTTTTCCACCCAGTTTCCGATTTGATTGCAGAGAATCCGGCGGAAATATTCGTGGCGCGGGAAAGAGAGGAAGCTGCGGGAGTCGGTCAGCATGCCGATGAAGGTGGAGAGCATGCCGATGCTGGAAAGCGTCGCAAGCTGGGATTCCATGCCGTATTTGTGATCGTTGAACCACCATGCGGTACCGAACTGCACTTTCGAGCGGATGCCAGGCGCAGCAAAGTTTCCAGCCATGCTTGCAAGCATCGGGTTGTCGCCCGGGTTCAGAGAGTAGAGCACAGTTTTCGGCAGTGCGTCGTCCTCGTCCATATCGTTTAAGAAAGCGCCGAGCATCGGGGCAAAGGCGAAATCGTTCATGCTGTCAAAGCCGGCATCGGCACCGAGCGCACGGAACATCCGCTTCGAGTTGTTACGGAGTGCTTTGATATGAAGCTGCATGGCGATATTGTGCTTATGATACAGCCGTCCGAGGTTCGTCAGAAGGAAACCCTTGTACATGCCGAGCTCTTTTTCGGGGAGAACACCGCCGTTCATGCGCTTCTCAAATACATCATTCGCCTCAGCAGCCGTGCATGGCACATAGAAGCAGCCCTCAAGGCTGTGGTCGCTGACAACGCAGCCGGCGGAGAGGAAGAAGTCGAGGCGGCAGGAGAGGGCATGCACCATATCCTCTGCGGATGCAATCGTCCTGCCGGCGGCAGCGGCAAGCTTTTCCACGTATTCCGGGAAATCCGGCTTTTCGAGATGAACGGCGCGGTCCGGGCGGAAGGACGGCAGAACGCGGCAGGCAAAGTCTTCCTTCTGTAATGCCAGATGGCAGTGCAGATCATCTGCAGGATCGTCGGTGGTGCACAGATGCGACACATGCTGGTTCAGAATCAGATTGCGCACGGTAAACTCCTTCGTCTGCAGTTTTGCATTCGTCTCATCCCAGATTTCCTTCGCTGTTGCGCGGGAGAGCGGTGTCGTGATGCCGAAGTACCGCTGCAGCTCCAGATGTGTCCAGTGGTATAAAGGATTGCCGATCGCGTTCTCAATCGTCTCGGCAAACGCCAGATATTTGTCGTAATCATCGGCGTTTCCGGTGATCAGATCCTCCGAAAAGCCCATCGCACGCATGGCACGCCATTTATAATGATCCCCGCCGAGCCAGACGCGTGTCAGATTCTCCATCTGGCGGTCTTCGAGAATCTCCTGTGGATTCAGATGGTTGTGATAGTCAAAAATGGGCATTTTTTCAGCCGCCTCGTGGTACAGTGTTTTCGCCGTATCGGTCTGCAGCAGAAAGTCAGCGTCCATAAAAGGTTTCATATGGAAATACCTCCCTTTTAGAATTGAGCAGTCAGCGCAGCAAGCGTATCTGCCACAGCGCCAGGTCCATGAAGCATCGAGACAAAAGCATTCAGCACACGGTCAGAAAGTCCGGCGGAAATCAGATCCACACCGAAAATCGAAGCATCGGAGAGCAGCGGAGCCAGCGTTTTGGAAAGGGTCTCGCGGTCAGCCGGTGCGCCGAGTTTCAGATCCTGCACATACGGGCGGACCGTGGCAAGCAGCGGATCCGGGCTCAGCTCAAATGCATCGCCGTTGTCATCCACGCCCATCAGATACCGCAGCCACCCCGCAAATACAGCCGGAATTGCCTGAAGATCCGAGAGTGACAGCTCCGGAGAAGCAAGATACGATTTGATCGTCTCACCGAACCGGATCGACAGCTTCTGTGACGTGTCGGTCGCAATTCGCTGCGGCGTATCCGGCATAAACGGATTCGGGATGCGGATGTTCATCACTTCATCGATAAACTGCTTCGGAGAGAGAATGCCGGGATCGGTGACAACCGGAAGTCCTTCGATATATCCGATGCGCTCCACGAGCTTTTTCAGTACCGGATTTTTCATCTCATCACTGATCAGTTCATAGTCCAGCAGGCAGCCGAACACAGCGAGTGCGGTATGCAGCGGGTTCAGGCAGGTGCAGACCTTCATGCGCTCTGTTTTGTTGACAGTTTCCCGGTCGGTAAAGATCCATCCGCTCTTTTCCATCGGCGGCCGTCCGTTCGGGAAATGGTCTTCGACTACGAGGTACTGGCATTCCTCTGCATTGACGAACGGAGCAACGTAGGTGTGGCGGGAGGTGACGATCGGCTGTGCATCGGCGAGGCCGTCCTCCTCGAGTATCTTTTCGATGGAACCATCCGGCCGCGGGGTGATCTTGTCGATCATGGTCCACGGGAAGCTGACTTTTTCCGGGTTCTGCAGATAGGAGAGGAAGCCTGGCTGTACCAGCTTGTTTTCTTCCCATGCGGAAGCGTAGGCTGTCAGGGCAAGGGAAAGTTTTTCGCCATTGTGGGAGCAGTTGTCGGCGCTGACCATCGCAACCGGTTTTTCGCCTGCAAGAAATCTTTCATATAAAAGAGAAGCAACTTTTCCCATATAGCTGGTAACGGAAGAAGGTCCGGCAGCAAAATCGGCAGCAACAGACGGCAGCAGTTCGCCCGCACCGTTTTTCAGGGAATATCCCTTTTCGGTGATCGTAAACGTCGCCATCTGCAGGGAATCCTTGGTAAAGATTTCTTTTAACCGGGCAAAATCCGGAGAATCCGCCGTATCGGCAGCCAGCGATTCTGCGATGCTTCCAACAACGGTTTTCTCGACAGAACCATCGGCTTTTAAGGTCACCAGAATGCTTAAATTATCGTGCGGCTGGTACATATCACGGATGATTTCTGTATCGAAGCCCTCCGCAACGATGACACCGCGGTCAAAGGTACCGTTGTTCAGCAGTTCCTGTGCTGTATTTGCCTGGAAGGCACGGAAAATATTTCCGGCTCCGAAATGCACCCAGCACGGAGATTCTTTCGTGCGGGTGATCATTGCTTCGCGGTCATAGGATGGAAGCGCATAGCCTGCGGCTTCCCACGCTTTTTGATCTGCCAGTCCGGCAGCTGTTAAGTTAAGAGACATCAGTAAAAACCTCCTTTAAATTCCACGTTTGTGACTCTTGTCAATAGCTTCCCAGAGTCCGTTTAAATAAGTCGCGCCGAGTGCGCGGTCATACAGTCCATAGCCCGGCATTGCCTTCTCGCCCCAGATCATACGTCCGTGGTCCGGGCGGATCGGGCCGTCAAAGCCGATGTCGTACAGCGCTTTCATGATCTCATACATATCGAAGCTGCCGTCAGAGGAAAGGTGTGCGGCCTCCTCGAAATCCTGCTGGCTGTGGAATTTCAGATTGCGGACGTGAGCGAAGTGGATGCGGCCCTTTAAGGAACGGATCATATCCGGCAGATCGTTCTCCAGGTTCGTTCCGTAGGAGCCCGAGCAGAAGGTCACGCCGTTGTGCGGGTCATCGACCATCTTCATCATGCGCAGAATGTTTTCTTTATTAATGATGATTCTCGGAAGACCGAAGACACTCCATGCCGGGTCGTCCGGGTGAATGGTCATTTTGATGTCGTACTCGTTGCAGACCGGCATGATGCGTTCGAGGAAGTATTTGAGGTTGGCAAACAGTTTCTCATCATCCACATCGCGGTAAGCGTCAAAGAGCTCTTTCACTTTTGCCATGCGCTCCGGCTCCCAGCCAGGAAGAATTGCGCCGTTTGCATCACCTGCGATAGATTCAAACATTTTTTCCGGAACAAGTGCGTCTACGGCGGACTGTTTGTAGGCAAGTACGGTCGAGCCGTCCGGACGGACGCGTGCGAGTTCTGTTCTGGTCCAGTCGAAGACCGGCATGAAGTTATAGCAGACAAGGTGAATATCTTCCTTGCCGAGGTGCTTTAACGTTTCAATATAATTATCGATGTACTGCTCACGGTCCGGGCTGCCGATTTTGATGGCGTCGTGGATGTTGACGCTCTCGATGCCGGAGATGTGAAGTCCAGAGGCCTCAACCTCTTCTTTTAACGCGTGAATCGCTTCGCGTGTCCACACCTCGCCCGGGGTAGTGTCGTACAGGGTTGTGATGACTCCGGTTACGCCCGGAATCTGGCGGATCTGCTCTAAGGTAACGGTATCAAATTTGGAACCATACCAGCGAAATGTCATTTCCATAAGAAAAACTCTCCTTTATTTTGTAATGTACTCTCGGAATCTTTCTGCACTTGCCTTTGCGGCTGATTTTCCGCCAGCTGCACCCGAATTTCATCAACGTACGCACCGCGTACGCCTCAGAAATTTGGGCACAACTGACAAAAAATCATCTCACAAAAAAATCAGCCTACAAGTGTGATAAGTAATATCTTTCTGGTATGACTAACCAATATGAAAAACCTATAAGCGATTCATCGAAATAACAATTACCAAAAGGCGTTTTAGGGGTTGCACATAGAAAAAATATGCATTATAATATGCCATGTAATCGAGAAACACATTAAACATATCGACTTAGTAGGAAAGGGGAACAGCAAATGAAAAAAACAGACAACAGACGAATGCAGGAGAACAGAATGATGGAGATGTGTTGTTGCTGTTGCTGCAGCTCCAATCAGAATAAAGAAAAATAAGAAACATTCGCAGGCAGAAAAAGCATAGCAGAAATTGCATGTGCGGGCAGGCCGGAACGAATGCCTGCTATTTTTTTAACCTTTTTTTAAAGAAATGCGAATGAACAACATAAGAATAGATAATAAACAGACATAGAAAACGGAGGACAAAAACATGAGCGGATGCGGATGCAGCTTCACCCCAGTTGAAAATAAAGAAACCGAAGAAATCAAATACACCGATGCACTGGCAGAACAGTTTGCAGCAGAAGTCGGAGTAGACCCAAGACCAAATGAAACCCTTGTAGAGATTGATGAGCGCGGCGCTTTCATCCGTCAGCCAAATGCATTTATCCAGCCATTCGGCGATAAAGAAGGCGACCTGAAAGCAGAAGCAAACCGCTTCGGGATCTACTGGGCAACCGGATGCAACTGGTCCAACCGTCCGATCATCGTGCGGGAGCTTTTAGGACTGCAGGATGTGATCTCGGAGACGAGAGTTTCTCCATCCGGCGAGACAAACCGTTACGGACATGCATTCGGACAGTATCCGGATTTCAAGGATCCGGCGACAGGCGCTTACTTCTTAAGTGAGTTCTATAAAAGAGCAAACCCGGACTTCAAAGGAAGAGCAACGACACCGACCCTGGTGGATGTCAAAGAGAAAAAGGCTGTGAACAACGATTATCACCGCCTGACGAACTACCTCGAAGTGCAGTTCCTTCCATTCCAGCCAAAAGATGCGCCGGACCTGTACCCGAAAAAATTCCGGAAAGAGATCGATGAGTTTAACGACTGGCTCTTCCCGCATGTCAACAACGGCCATTACCGCATGGCATTCTGCCAGTCACCGGAAGCATACGATGAGGCATACGAAGATTTCTATGAATCCCTCGATAAGCTGGACAAACGGCTGGAGACGAACCGTTTCCTGTTCGGCGACTACATCACCGACAGCGATGTCCGCGCTTACGTCACTCTGATCCGTTGGGATGTCAGCTACTTCCGCAACGTAGGACCGGTGAAGAAACCGATTCGTGATTACAAAAATATCTGGGGCTACTTAAAAGAGCTGTATGCGATCCCGGCCTTCCGTCACGGAAGCGATCCGCAGGTGCTGGCACTTTCGAGACCTGGAAAGAAATTAGGCGAGGTTCTCTTCCGCGGATACAACGAACGAATCCTTGCAAAAGTAGATTTCGAGAAGCTGATGGCAGACGATGGATCGAGAAGAACACTCAGCAAAACACCGGACGAAGTATTCCTTCGCCATCCGGAGGGAGAGACCTACGAGGATTACGCAGGAGAAATCTCAAAAACCATCTGGAACAGCCCGAAATGGGAAGACAGAAACCCGAAGAACGGCGTACTTTCCGTGGATGCATCGATTAATCCGCTGAAAGGACTTTTATAAGAAAAACAGAAGAATCCGGGGCACCTTGGTGGAACACTCTCAGGCAGCCGGGGCGCGGCCGGAACAGAAAAAAACGAGGAAATGAGGAGGATTTTATTATGAAAAAGACAAAGAAATTCTGGGCAGTATTGGCAGCGGCGGGCCTTTTGGCAGCAAGCTTTGCAGGATGCGGAAGCAATGCATCAGCAAGTGCAGGAAGCAGCAGCGGTTCCGCAGCATCATCTTCCGCAGAAGGCAGCTCCGCATCGGATTCCGGTGAGAAAAAAGTGATCAAAGCTGTAACAAGCGGCACACTGGCACCGTACTTTTACGTAAATGATGACAACGAGCTGACTGGTGTCGATATCGATATCGTAAAAGAAGTGTTCAATCGCCTTCCGCAGTATGAACTGAAAATTGAGCAGGCAGATGCACTGCAGGGTGTGCTGAGCGGTCAGTACGACATCGCAGTCAACAACTATGGATATACCGATGAGAGAGCAGAATCCTACTACTTCTCGTTACCATATAAAACCAGCTTCAACGAATACATTCAGAGAACCGGCGATGAGCCGCTGACTTCTCTTACCGATCTGGCAGACCGCGGATACAAAATTGAGCTGAGTGCAGGAAGCCTTACCGCAAATGCACTGGAAAAATGGAATACAGACAACCCGGATCACCAGATCAATATCGTATATTCCAATGCAAACTTCCAGGTCCGCTACCAGCATATCGTAGATGGAACCGCTGATGTGGCAATCGACGACGGACCGATCATCGACAACCTGCTTCCGCAGTTCGGACTGGAAGGTCAGCTGGAAGCAAACGAGATCGACGAGGAGACCGAAGATTTCCTGTTCCCGCAGAACAATACCTACTTCCTGTTTGGAAAGAACGAAGAGGGCGCAGCACTCCGCGAGGATGTTGACAAAGCTTTAAAAGAGATGAAAGAAGACGGAACTCTTTCCAAGATCACAACCGAGTATCTCGGCGTGGACACCAGCCCGGACGAGAAATACTTTGATGAGACACCAAACTAGAATATCGTTTTCGAAATAAAAACAGAAGAGATTACAAAACAGACGGGAAGCGGATCGAGAACATCCGTTTCCCGATTCTAAAAGGAGCGAAAAACATGGCAGAAATTTACCGGGTAGAAAAGGGAAGCGAAGAGTGGAAATACAAAGCATATGATTACGTCAGAACCGATGCGTTCTGCTGCGGACAGAACATTCCGATTGAACTGGAATTCGGACAGGACGAGAGCAAAGATGATCTGCAGGCGATTCTGCTGACAGAAGATCACAAGCCAGTAGCCGGCTGCCGCATCGCATTTCCGGCGGAAAAGACAGGAAAAATCGAGCGTGTCTGTGTTGTCAGAGAAAAACAGAAAAGCGGATACGGCCGCGTACTGATCGAAGCCGCTGAGAAATGGCTGAAAGAATACGGTGTCGATCACATCGTCATCACGAGCCAGGACCGCGCCGCAGGCTTTTATGAGAAATTAGGCTACAAACTGAATCCGGACGCTGACCTGTCGGTATACGACCACCATGCACCGAAGAAAGACGAAGAGCCGAAAAAGCCGAAGAAAAATCTTGGCTTTACCTGTGTACTGGTAGAAAAATACGTGTAAGAGAGGACAAAAATCATGGGAAAATTATTTGACGTTTCACTGGTATTTTCATCCATACCAGAATTGCTGACAAAGCTGCCGATCACGCTGGAGCTGGCCGTGGTTTCTATGCTGATCGGACTGGGACTGGGACTTGTGATGGCGATCATCAAAATGAAAAAAATCAGAGTGCTGACGCAGATTACGAATCTTCTGATTTCACTGCTCCGCGGCACGCCGGTCATCGTACAGCTGTACGTTGCGTTCTTTGGTATTCCCATGATGTTCAAGGCAATCAACCAGCAGTTCGGAACGAATCTGGCGGTTGCCAATATTTCCGGTTTCGTCTATGCGATGATCGCTCTGGGACTGAACCAGTCGGGCTTTATGGCTGAGATTATCCGTTCGGCTCTGCAGTCCGTTGACCCGGGCCAGATCGAAGCAGCACATGCACTCGGCATGACGTATCCGCAGACACTGCGCCGCATCATTCTGCCGGAGGCCTTTGAGGTTGCGCTTCCGACCCTTGGAAACTCTTTTATCAGTATCATCAAAGGAACGTCTCTTGCCTTTACCTGCGCCGTTGTCGAGATTACCGCACAGGGCCAGATTATTGGAGGAAGAACGTATCGCTACTTTGAAGTTTACGTTTCACTGGCCATCATTTACTGGATGGTAACGCTGGTGATCGAGCAGATCATCCGCGTAATTGAAAATAAAATCCGGATTCCGGACCAGGTAGAGCTGGCGTCCGCAAACGGGGAGGGTAAGAAAAATGATAAAAATTGATCATTTATCAAAAAAATATAACGACAACGTGGTGCTCGACGACATCAGCCTCGAGATCAAACAGGGCGATGTTGTGGGAATCATCGGTCCTTCCGGAACCGGAAAATCAACGCTTCTGCGCTGCGTCAACCGCCTTGAGACACCGGAGAAGGGAACGGTGACGATCGGGGACAAGGTGATCGACCTTTCCGAGCGGAAACCGAAAGAGCTTCTGTATTTAAGACAGAACACAGGAATGGTGTTCCAGCGGTTCAATCTGTTTGAGAAGAAAACCGCACTGGAAAATGTGATGGAAGGCCTGATTGTTGTCAAGAAGATGAAAAAAGACGAGGCCAGAGCCATTGCATTAGAAGAACTGAAACTGGTCGGTATGGAGAAATGGGCAAACCACTATCCGAAACATATGTCCGGCGGACAGCAGCAGAGGGTGGCGCTCGCAAGAGCCCTCGCCATGAAACCGCAGATTCTGCTGCTCGACGAGCCGACCTCAGCCCTTGACCCGGAGCTGGTTGGAGAGGTTCTGGATGTTATTAAAAAAGTTGCGGCACAGGGATATACAATGCTTCTGGTTTCCCATGAGATGAACTTTATCCGCCATGTGTCGAACCGTGTGATCTTCCTTGATAAAGGACACGTAGTAGAAGACGGAACACCGAAAGAAGTATTCGAGCATCCGCAGAATCAGAGAACACGGGAGTTCTTCAGCAAGATGCATATTATGGCGCAGCCTGAGTATGTTATTTAAATTGAGCAGTGCCGGAATGCAGTGAAGCAGGAAATTTTGTGCTCGCACGAAATTTTCTGTTTTGCTGTATTCTGATAGGGCGAAAGCCCGAAGCCCAGGGAAGCGAAGCTTTTCTGGGCCGCACTGCGGACACAGCCAAAGAGTAGGAGAAAATATTATGATAGATGAGAAAAGAATTGCTGATTTTTTTGCGGAGCTGGTATCCATCGATTCGCCGTCCTTGGAGGAGTGCGAGATGGCGGACACTCTGAAAGCAAAATTCGCCGAAATCGGAGTGAATTTTACAGAAGATCATACACAGGAGCAGACCGGTTCGAATGCGGGCAATCTGTTTGCACGTATCCCGGGCAGTATTGACGGTGCGCCGGTTCTCTTTGCCGCCCACATGGACACGGTGGAGCCCGCAAAAGGGAAAAAGGCTGTTTTCCATGATGACGGAACCGTAACGAGCGACGGCACAACTGTTCTCGGCGCCGATGATCTGGCCGGTGTGACCGCGATCTATGAAGCTGTGCGCCACATCACTGAGGCAGGAGCGCCGCACAGCCCGATCGAAATCCTGATTTCAACCGGTGAGGAGCTGTACTGCAAAGGTGCGAATGCCTTCGATTACAGCCAGGTGCAGGCAAAAGAAGCGTACGTTCTGGACCTGAGCGGAGCAATCGGCGCGGCAGCCTATGCAGCTCCGACCCTTGTATCTTTTAAAGCAGAAATCCAGGGAAAAGCCGCCCATGCAGGTTTTCACCCGGAGGACGGCATCAACAGCATCCAGGCGGCTGCACGTGCAGTCGCACAGCTTCCGCAGGGCCACGTGGCAGAGAGCACCACAGCCAACATCGGAAAAATCGGCGGCGGTTCCGGCACCAATATCGTTTCGGAGAGCTGCCTTGTCGAAGGCGAAATCCGCAGCCTGAACCACGAGACGGCGATGGAACTTCTGGCGACATATCAGAAAACCTTCCAGCAGGAGGCAGACGCCATCGGTGCCAAACTTGTCTGGGAAGAAAAGCTGAACATTCATGCCTATGAGACACCGCTGACGGGCGTGGCCGCAAAACACTATGAGAGCGCCGTTGCCAAAGAGGGTCTGACCGCCGCATTCGAAAAAACCTTCGGCGGCAGCGACAACAACGTCTTCGCCCAGCACGGCATCGAGGGCCTCGTCATCGCAACATCGATGAACCAGGTACATAGCTGTGCCGAGTACACGAAAATCCCGGAGATTGCCCAGGTAGCACGGATTGTGGCGAATCTTGCAGCACTGCAGGAAGACTGAGACGATCCCGGATGAAAAAACAGAATACAAAAATCCCCAAAGCCCACCGGCAAATGTGAAAACAAAAACCGGCGGGCTTTTCCTGTTTCCGGCACGGCTTGCCACGCAGAGAAAAATAGTCTATAATAGGGAAAAGCTTCCGGTGCATGCCGGAATTTAACACCAGTAGACAAGAAGTCCCCCGCTTCTAAAGCGGTGGGATGAATTGTTAAAAGAAACATAACGGCAGTGGCGGGCGGAGAAAAATCGGTATCCTCCACTGACATGAGGCAAGTCACAGTCGAACTATTTTCGACATGTCAGACTCCGTGAAAATACCGACTGTGAGTTGAAACAAGAATAAAAGAGGAAAAACAATGATACATACACCAATTCAGAAACTGGAATTTCCAAACGACAGAAATGTCCGACTGTACTGCAAGAGAGAGGATCTTCTCCCGTTTTCCCTGGGCGGAAATAAAGTGCGGATCGGACGCGCCTTTTTCCGTGACATGCAGGAGAAAAACAAAGACTGCATGATCATCTACGGAAACAGCAGATCCAACCTCTGCCGCGTGCTGGCCAATCTGTGCTGTGCCGAGAAAATTCCATGCTATATGATCTGTTCTTCCGAAGAAAACGAGGAACAACCGATCGAAACAAACAACAGCCGTCTGATGAAATGGCTCGGAGCCGAAGTCATTCCGTGCAGAAAAACAGAGATTGCACAGACCGTCGAGCAGACGATGAACCGTTTGACAGAAGAGGGATATCACCCATATTATATTTTCGGGGATAAATTCGGAACGGGCAATGAAGGCACACCGGTACAGGCCTACGTGGACGGCTACCGCGAGATTCTTGCGTGGGAGAAAGAACAGAACATTTCTTTTTCTCATATCTTTGCGGCATCCGGAACCGGCTCGACCCAGTGCGGCCTGGTAAGCGGAAAACTGCTCGAGCAGGGAACGGAGCAGATCATCGGCCTTTCGATTTCATCCCGAGAGTACGACCGCGCCATCCGCATCATGGAGAGCGGCATTTCCGATTATTTTGCGAAGAATCATCTCGTGCTGCCGGAAGGATGGGAGAGTGAACTTCATCTGGAAATGGGATACCGCCAGGGCGGATACGGCCAGTACGATGAGCGGATTTTACAGGTGATCCGGGAAGAGTTCTGCCGGAACGGCCTTCCGCTGGATCCGACGTACACCGGAAAGGCATTCTGGGGAATGAAGCAGTACATAGAAGAACATCAGTTACAGGACTGCGATGTGCTTTTTATCCATACCGGAGGCACGCCGCTGTTCTATGACTGCATTCTGAACGATACCGATGGAGGAAAAAAATGAAACTGATTTCAATAGTCATCCCATGCTACAATTCCGAGGCAACGATCCGGAAAGTTGTAGAGATGGTGATGGAAGAATTTAAGAAAATGGACGGATATGACTGCGAATTTGTCCTGGTGAACGATGGTTCCCCGAAAGACAATACGTATGGGGAGATCAAGAAGCTCGGTGAGCAGTATCAGAATGTCAAGGGCATCAACCTGCTGCGCAATTTCGGCCAGCACAATGCGCTGATGGCGGCACTCCACTACACCGAAGGAGACTTTATTCTCGGCATGGACGATGACATGCAGACACATCCATCCCAGATCAGCAAACTGATCCACAAGATGGAAGAAGGATACGATCTGGTTTACGGCTGCTATCCGAAACGAAAAAATTCGTTCCTGAAAAATGTCACCAGCAAACTGAACGAAGTTTCCTCCCGGATTCTTCTCGGACGGCCAAAAGACATCGTTTCCAGCAATTTCTGGATGATTACCCGCCAGATCAAGGACGAGGTGGTAAAATACGACAGCTTCAATCCCTATATTGACGGCATTTTCTACCGCACGACACACAAAATCGGAAATGTAGAGGTGGAGCATTTCAAACGTGCAGTGGGAACTTCCAACTATACGTTAAAGAAACTGATCAAATTGTGGCTTGCCTACTGGAACTATTCTGTAATTCCGCTTCGCATATCGTCCGTTCTCGGCGGAGTTTCTGCAGCCGGCGGTTTTCTGGCAGCCATCATTATTGCCATCCGAAAGCTCATCGATCCGACCATGATGGTTGGCTGGTCTTCTACAATCTGCGCCATCGTTGTCTTTTCCGGATTGATTCTGATGGTGCTCGGCATCATCGGAGAATACATCGGAAAGATGATTCTGATTCTGAACCGCACGCCGCAGTATATTGTGCGGGAAACCATTAACGTATCTGATGAGGAAGAAAAAAAGTGAAAAAAATCATGATTTTAGGCGCCGGTATTTACCAGGTGCCGCTGATCCGGACTGCACGCAGAATGGGTCTTTACACGATCGTAGTGAGTATTCCCGGCGATTATCCGGGGTTTGCACTTGCAGATAAAATTTATGAACTGAATACGCGGGATAAAGAAGCGATTCTTGCGGCGGCGGAAAAAGAACAGATCGACGGAATCTGTACATCGGGAACCGATGTGGCCGTCAGCACAATCGGCTATGTCTGTGAAAAGATGCATTTGTCCGGCATTCCGTATGAGGCGGCGGAAATTCTGACCGATAAGGCAAAGATGAAAGACGCATTCCGGCAGGGCGGCGTTTCCGCGGCAGACGGGATGCGGGTAAGAAGCGCAGAGGAGGCACAAAAAGCCGCAGAACAGCTTGGATACCCGGTTGTCGTAAAACGGGTGGACAGTTCAGGAAGCCGCGGAATTACCGTGGTGGAGCATTCCGGACAGATCGAAGAAGCGTATGAAAATGCGAGAAACGGTTCGGCAAGAGATTATGTGCTGGTTGAAAAATTCCTCCGCGGAATGGAGATCGGCGTGGATGGATTTGTGCAGAACCACAAACTGGTCTTTCTGGCACCGCACACGAAATTTGTATACCGCGGTGCACACACGACCGTTCCGGTCGGCCACGCATTTCCGTATGGATGCAGCGGGGCACTGCGGGAAGAAATTGCCCGCCAGATACAGCTGGCCGTCACCGCATCCGGTGCCGATCAGTGCTCCGTCAATGCGGATGTCTTTGTGGACGGAGAGAAGGTCTGGATCATTGAAATGGGCGGAAGAACCGGGGCAACCTGTATTCCGGAACTGATTTCAACGTATTACGGATTTGATTTTTATGAGCAGATGATCAAAAGCGCCCTCGGGGAAGAAACGGATTTTCAGCAGACGGAAAGCTGCCCGTGCATGGCAAAACTGCTGCTGAGTCCGGTAAGCGGAACCATCACACAAATCGACCGGGATCAGGTCGGACGTCTGCGTCAGGAAGGGCTGGAGCTTGTCCTGGATTATCCGGAGGGGCATGAAGTTTCTGCCATGGCAGATGGAACTGACCGGATCGGCCATGTGATTGTAAAGACGGACCGGGAAGCGGAACTGGATGAGCAGATGAAGCGGGTGTACCGCTGTATCTGGATTGATGGAAAAAATCTGGAGACAATCTGGGAAGAGAAAACAGCAAAATAAAAAACCCGGAATCTTTTCAAGACCTCAGAAGAGGAGCGGAAGGATTCCGGGTTTTGCGTTGCCAGGCATATCAATATCCGGTGGACCAATTTTGATTACACTGTTTTTACAGGCTTCATCATCATCCGATAGTAGACTGGAATCAGCAGTGCAACCGCACCGAACCAGGCAAGCGGGCTTGCGATGCAGACGGCAGTGTAGCCTAAGAAGCGTGACAGCCAGACGGTAGCAGCAAGACGCATCACAAGCTCGATCATGCATGCGGCAAACGGTGCGCGTCCGTTCTGCATACTCTGAATCGAGGTGCGGTAGACGGCGAGAAGGCCGAGCAGGAAGTAGAACGGCGCTTCGATCGTCAGGAATGCATCGGAGTAATGGTAAATTTCTGCGGTCGGATTCGAAAGAAACAGTTCGACGATCGGATGGCGCAGCAGAAGAATACCGATGCACATCAGAATGTTGAACGCTTCGGTCTGGATCAGCGAAGCGCGTACGCCGAGGCGGATACGGTCCTTCTTACCGGCACCGAAGTTCTGTGCAACGTAGTTGGAGATCGCCGTCATCATGGCATTATTCACAAGGACGGAGAGCTGATCGGCCTTCGAAGCTGCCGTGTAGCCGGCAACCGCAGCCGTTCCAAGAGAGTTGACAACAGTCTGCATCGCGAGCTGGCCGATACACATGACGGACATCTGAAAGCCCATCGGAAAGCCGGTTTTCAGGTGAAGAACAGCAGCTCCTTTCAGGTCGTGGAAATCCTCACGGCGCAGGTGCAGAATCGGGAAATTCCGAAGTCCGACAACCGTGCTGAAAACGGCGGAGAGGAACTGCGAGAGAATCGTCGCCCAGGCAGCGCCCGCAACGCCCATGTGCATCGGAACGATGAACACGATGTCGAGGATGATGTTGAGCACCGACGAGAACACCAGAAAATACAGCGGTGTTTTGCTGTCGCCGAGTGCGCGGAGCATATTGGAAATCATGTTGTAGAACACGGTAGCGCCGGTGCCGAGCAGAACGACGAACATATAGGCATTCGCTTCCTCTGCGATGTCATCCGGAATCTGCATCCAGACGAGAATCTGGCGGGAGAGCAGACAACAGACGAGCGTCAGCACAACGGTGAACGCGATACTCAGCAGCGTGGAAACTGCGATGCTTTTGCGCATGCCGGAAAGAAAGCGGCTTTTTGCCACGAAAAATATGTTACATCTGTTTGATTGCCTGCAGCATTTCAAGATCCGAAGCAGTCACCTTGATATTGGAAACCATTGTTCGCCCGTCCGGCTTTTTCACCGTGACTTCGAGAATCGTTCCCTCTTCGATCTGGGAGGATGCGAGATCGCCCATGAATTTTACGAACTTCGGGTGGTTTTGGGCGAAACGGTCTCTTAGATTTTTTAATTCTATTAACTTCATTGGGTTAAATGCCATTCTTTTTTCTGTCCTTTCTATTCAAAACTTCTTTCGAAACATGAAAGTATTGTAACATGGAAAAGAAAAAATGCAAGCGGATAAAAAGAGAAAAGACAGAGATACTGAAAATATAGAAAAGATTCTCAATTAGAATGGGAGAAAAACGAATGAAAGCGAAGAAGTATCTGCTGTTTTTTCTTTTGGGCTACTGCATTTATATTGCCATCGAAGTCACCTACCGCGGTTACAGCTTCCGCCTGATGGGCATTGCCGGAGGACTGTCCCTTGCAGGAATCGGAATGCTGGAAGACGCCGGGCTGCGCCGCTTTCCGTTGGCGTTTCAGATGATGGTATCTGCGGTTCTGATCACGGCCATCGAACTGTATTCGGGAATGTTTTCCCTGCGGGTGCTGCATTACCGTATGTGGGACTACAGTGCGCTGCCGTTTTCCTTCTGTGATGGGCTGATCTGCCCGTGGTTTTTCGGGATCTGGTATCTGCTCTCGGCAGTGGGAATTTTTCTCACAGATTATGTGAGCTATTATATTTTCCACGAGGGGACGCACCCGATGTATCGAAAGAAGAAAAAGGGTTGTGCCGAGGGTGAGTTCGTTATAAAATAAGAAAAAACAACCCAGGCAGGAGGTCCTCATGGAAAACGAAAAAAATTATCTGGAATATCTCGCAGAATTGTACCCGACCATCGAAAAAGCAGCGACAGAAATCATCAATCTGCAGTCCGTTATCAACCTTCCCAAAGGCACGGAGCATTTCCTTTCGGATATTCATGGCGAATACGAAGCCTTTTCTCATGTACTCCGCAACGGTTCCGGTGCCGTGCGAAAGAAGATTGACGATGTCTTCGGCCACACGCTCGGCATTTCGGAAAAACGTGCGCTTGCAACCCTTATCTATTACCCGAGAGAGCGCCTGGAGATGGAGAAAAAGCAGCAGGAGGACATCGATGACTGGTACAAGGTCATGCTGTACCGCCTGATCGACGTCTGCAAAATCGTTTCTTCCAAATACACCCGCGCCAAAGTGCGGAAAGCCCTGCCGGCGGATTATGGCTATATCATCGAGGAGCTGATCACCGAAAAGCCGGAGGTGCTCGATAAAGAAGCATACTACGAGGCGATCATCCAGACCATCCTCGAAATCGGCAGCGCCGAAAACTTCATCATCGCCGTGGCAGAGCTGATTCAGCGGCTCGTTGTCGATCATCTCCACATCATCGGCGACATCTTTGACCGCGGTCCGGAGCCGTATAAAATCATGGACTGCCTGATGAATTACCATTCCCTCGATATCCAGTGGGGCAACCACGATGTGCTCTGGATGGGCGCTGCGACCGGCCAGCCGGCGTGCGTGGCCAGCACGATCCGCATCTGCCTCCACTACGGCAATCTCGATGTGCTGGAGGACGGCTACGGCATCAATATGCTTCCGCTTGCCACCTTTGCACTCGAGACGTACGGCGATGATCCGTGCGAATGCTTTGCCGCAAAAGGCGGCGAGGACAGCGGAAATTCCCAGCAGATGCTGGAGCGCCGCATGCACAAGGCCATCACCGTAATGCAGTTAAAGCTTGAGAACCGTCTGATCCGTGAGAACCCAGAGTATGGCATGGAAAACCGCCGTCTGCTGGAAAAGATCGATTACCAGAACGGAACGGTGACGATTGGGGAGAAAACATATGCTCTGCGCGACAAGAGCTTTCCGACGATCGACCCGGCGCATCCGGACGAGCTGACAGAAAAAGAGGCAGAAGTGCTCGATAAGCTGATCTTCGCCTTCCGAAACAGCGAAAAACTGCAGGCGCACGTCGATTTCCTGCTCAAAAAAGGAAGCCTCTACCGCGTCTACAATGGAAATCTGCTGTACCACGGCTGCATGCCGATGAATGAGGACGGCACCTTAAAAGAGGTACAGGTCGACGGAAAGAAATACAAGGGAAAAGCACTGTACGATATCCTCGAGCACAACGTGCGCCGCGCATTTGTAAGCCGCGATCCGAAAAAACGGGAGCAGGGCCGCAATACGCTGTGGTATCTGTGGACCGCGCCGAATTCCCCGCTGTACGGCCGCGACAAGATGACAACATTTGAGCGGTATTTCCTCGCAGAAAAAGAGACCTGGACCGAGGTGAAAAACGCGTATTACCGCCTGATCGAGAAAGAGGAGACGGCGGACCGGATCTTACAGGAGTTCGGGCTTGCCGGTGAAAATGTACATATTATCAACGGCCACGTCCCGGTACACCAGAGTGCCGGTGAAAGCCCGGTCAAATGCGGCGGCAAGGTGCTGATCATCGACGGCGGCTTCTGCAGGGCGTACCACAAAGAAACCGGCATCGCGGGTTACACGCTGATTTACAACTCGTACGGCCTCAGCCTCACCGCGCACGAGCCGTTTGAATCGACGGAAAAAGCAATCCAGGAGGAGAAGGATATTGTCTCCCGCCAGGTGGCGGTGCGGTACAACATGAAGCGCCAGTTAGTCGGCGATACGGATCAGGGACGGCAGATCCGGCAGCGCATCCGTGAATTAAAGGAACTGATCGAGGCGTACCGCACGGCTCAGTTAAAAGAGCTTCTTTAAATCAAGGGTTTTCAACTGCGCCGGAAAATGGTATAATCAAAACAGTGTGCGCAGATGGAAACACTGTGCGCTGGAACAGATGGAAAGAAGGAAGAAACATATGAGGGCATGGATTGCCAGGATGACAGAAGATAACATAGATCAGAGCGCGATCGAAAAAGCAGGAGAGATTCTGAAAAACGGCGGTCTGGCGGCATTCCCGACCGAGACCGTATATGGTCTTGGCGGAAATGCGCTGGATGCCAAAGCTTCCGAGAAAATTTATGCGGCAAAGGGCCGTCCGTCGGACAACCCGCTGATCGTCCACATCGGAAGAATGGAGGACCTCGAAACCGTAGCGGCAAACGTGCCGGAGAGTGCACGCAAACTGGCAGCCGCATGCTGGCCGGGACCGCTGACGATGATTTTTGAGAAAACAAATGCCGTTCCGCTCGAGACGACGGGAGGCCTTACTTCCGTAGCCGTGCGCTATCCGAGCAACAAAGTGGCAAACGCACTGATCTTAGCCGGAGGCGGCTTCATCGCAGCACCGAGCGCCAATACATCAGGCCGGCCGAGTCCGACGAAAGCCGAGCATGTGATCGAGGATCTTGGGGACAAAATTGACTGTATCATCGACGGAGGAGACGCCGAGATCGGCCTCGAATCCACTATCGTCGATTTTACAGAGGAGATTCCGACGATTCTCCGCCCGGGCTATTACAACAAAGAGATGCTGGAAAAAGTGCTTGGAACCGTGCGTGTCGATCCGGGAATCCTTGCGGAGGACAGCCATGTGCGTCCGAAGGCACCGGGCATGCGCTACAAACATTATGCGCCGAAGGCAGACCTTACGATTATCCAGGGCGAGATGGAACGGGTGATTCCGGAAATCAACCGCCTTGCCGCAGAACAGGAAAAGGCAGGAAAGAAAGTGGGCGTAATCTGCACCGATGAGACACGGGAGCAGTACACCACAGGAGATATCAAGAGCATCGGGCTGCGCGCCGAAGATGAGACGATCGCGCATCACCTGTTTGCGATTCTGCGCGACTTCGATGAGGACGGCGTGGAAGTGATTTATTCCGAGGCTTTCGACACCCCGCGTATGGGGCAGGCGATCATGAACCGCCTATTAAAAGCCGCAGGCCACAAAGTAGCAGAGGTATAACAGTGAAACATTACAGCAGGATTTTATTTGTGGACGCGGACGATACCGCGCGCGCACCGATGGCGAAGGCGATTCTGCAGAGCAAAGAGCTTCCGTGGCCGATGGAAATTGGTTCCCGCGGGCTTGTCGTTCTGTTTCCGCAGCCGGTCAACCAGAAGGTAGAGGCAGTGCTTGCGCGCAACGGGCTTTCGGCCAAAGACCACACCACCACACCGCTTACCGCGGAGGACATCAACGACGACACGCTGCTTCTTGTGATGGAGGACAGTCAGAGGGAAAAGATCCGTGAGGACTTCCCGGATGCGCCCCATCTGCAGACGATCGCCGGATTTCTGCGGCTGGCAGGAGACATCCCCGCCCTTTACGGGGAACCGCTTACCGAATACGGAAAATGTTATGAAGCGCTGGAATTCCTGATTGAAGGTGTTCTTGCGCGGCTGAAAGAGGAGGAAGAACAATGATAGCTTTAGGATGCGACCACGGCGGATATGAGCTGATGCAGGAGGTAAAAGCATATCTGGACAAACAGGGACTGGAATATCAGGACTTCGGATGCTACAGCAACGAGGCAGTTGATTATCCGGTTTATGCCAGAAAAGTAGGCCATGCGATCCAGAACGGAACGTGTGATAAGGGAATCCTGATCTGCGGAACCGGAATCGGCATTTCTATCACGGCAAACAAAATGGAAGGAATCCGTGCAGCACTCTGCACCGACTGCTTCTGCGCAGAGGCAACCCGCCTGCACAACGATGCCAACGTACTGGCGATGGGAGGACGCGTTGTAGGCCCTGGCCTTGCAATCAAAATCGTAGAAACCTTCCTGAACACTCCATTTTCCGGAGAAGAGCGTCACGAACGCCGTATTCACTTGATTGAGCATGAAGGCGAAAATGAATAAATTTTAAACAAAACAAAGGAGAAGGGAAAATGGCAAGAACAGTCATCATGGATCACCCGCTGATCCAGCACAAAATCGGTATTATCAGAAAGAAAGACACAAGCTCCAAGGAGTTCCGCGAGATGATCAGCGAGATTGCAATGCTGATGTGCTACGAGGCAACCAGAGAGCTGCCGCTCACAGACGTTGAAATTGAAACCCCGATCTGCAAAACAACCGTAAAAGAGCTCGAAGGAAAGAAAATGGCAGTTGTGCCGATCCTCCGTGCCGGTCTTGGTATGGTAGAAGGTATGCTGGCTATGATTCCGGCAGCAAAAATCGGACACATCGGTCTGTACCGTGATCCGGAAACCCTGGCACCGGTTGAGTATTACTGCAAACTTCCGTCAGACATCGCAAGCCGTGAAGTATTTGTAACCGACCCGATGCTGGCAACCGGCGGTTCTGCAACGGCAGCCATCACCATGCTGAAAGAAAAAGGCGCAAAGAAGATCCACTTCATGTGCATCATCGCATCTCCGGAAGGAATCGAGAAAATGCATGAGGTTCACCCGGATGTCGATGTTTTCGTCGGAGCACTGGATGACCATCTGAACGAGCACGGCTACATTGTACCAGGCCTCGGCGATGCCGGAGACCGTATCTTCGGTACGAAATAAGAGCGGAAGCAAAGTACGTTAAGAAAACACAGGGGAAATGGGTATGAGCGATAAACGAGAGGATTATATTTCCTGGGATGAATATTTCATGGCAGTTGCCCAGCTTGCCGGTATGCGCTCGAAGGATCCGCACACCCAGGTGGGAGCCTGCATTGTGAGCGAGGACAACAAGATTCTGTCCATGGGATACAACGGTTTCCCGAGAGGCTGCTCGGACGACGAGTTCCCGTGGGGAAAGACAAGTGAAAATCCGCTGGAAAACAAGTATCTTTACACAACGCACAGTGAACTGAACGCCATCCTGAATTACCGCGGTGGAAGCCTCGAGGGAGCCAAGCTGTATGTGACATTGTTCCCATGCAACGAGTGCTGCAAGGCGATTATCCAGGCGGGAATCAAAACGGTGATCTACGACTGCGACAAGTACGCGGACACCCCGTCCGTGATCGCATCGAAACGGATGATGAAGGCGTCCGGAGTCACTTTTCAGAAATACCACCGCACAGGGCGGGAAATTACCATGTCCCTGTAGTAGAAAAGATAATAGAAGGAGCGCGCCTGAACGAACAGAAAGTTCAGACGCGCTTCGTCTGTATACACGAAAAGACAAGAAACGGGAGGGCACCATGGAGAGCAATTTCGAATGGATTACGGCAAACGGGGATATCGGCATCCGCTTTTTCCACAGCATCGACGACGGCGGCTACGGACCGGTGAACTTCCAGACACCAGAGTACGTCGATTACCTTGACGCCGCAGATTATGCACACGATATGATCGGAAACCTGAACGCCGGCATGAACCGCTGGATCGACTGGAACTTCCTCGTAGACAAAGACGGCGGCCCGCGCCACGTACCGATGGGATTCACCTCAGGTCTGATTGTAGATGATGATTTCCATTACCGCAAACCGATCATGTACCACTACATCGGCCACATTTCCAAATATATTGCTCCGGGTGCAAAACGCATCGGCTGGAGCAAATACGGAGCAAACCTGGATGTAACGGCCGCAGTCAATCCAGACGGAAGCTACGTTGTGATCCTGCTGAACCGCACAAAAGAGGATTCCGGCTGCTTCCTGCGTGTCAACGGACATATCATGCGTGTCGATCTTCCGGCAGAGACACTCAGCACGGTTGTAATCGAGAAATAAAAAGCAAAAATAAGAAAATGCCTTCTGTGCAGAATGGAAACAGTCTGCACAGAAGGCATTTTTGTAAGATACGATTTATTTTTGATCGGAATCGGAAGAATTTGAGTTTTTCTCTTCGGTCGAAGGCTTTGCCGGTGTATACGGCGCATCAACCGGAGACTCTTCCGTGGTCAGCTTTGTCAGCGCTTTGCGCAGCCGGTAGCCCGGAAAGTGGAAGACTTCGGCCTCGTCGATCTTCTTTTTCTGATATGGGATCGCCTGTCTCGTTTCCGGATCAATGTGGTCCATGTGGAAGTAAAACGCATCGTCATCCGGCAGGTGATGTTTTTCAAGACGACGGTTGGCGAAGTTGCGGCAGACCGTGCAGATAATGGCACAGACCGGAACGGCGATGATCATGCCAAAGACACCCCAGAAGCCGCCGCCGATCAGAATCGAGATGATGATAAGGAAGCTGGACACGCCGGTCGTCTCGCCGAGAATTTTCGGTCCTAAGAAGTTTCCGTCAAACTGCTGCAGGAGAACGACGAAAATCAGGAAATACAGTGCCTGCAGAGGGTCGATCAGAAGGATCAGCAGAAGACACGGAACGGCGCCGAGGAACGGGCCGAAAAACGGAATGATATTCGTCACACCGATGATTACGCTGACCAGCAGTGCGTATGGGGTGCCGATCAGGCTCGTCACAAGATAGCAGATGGCACCGATGATGATCGAATCGATGACTTTTCCAACGAGGAACCCGCTGAATTCCTGGTTCACATACTGGCAGTCGCGGATCACGGCATTTCCGTGATCCAGACCGAGCAGCGCGTAGACTGCTTTTTTCAGCTTGGCAATGTAGCTTTCCTTGTTGTACAGCATGTAGATCGCAACGATCGCGCCAAGCAGAATGTTTTTGAAAAACGTAACCATGTTGACGAGCTGTCCGGAGAGGTTCAGAAGGAACGTACGGAGCATCGGCATCAGGTCATTGGTCAGCCAGTTGGAAAGCTTTGCGGAGAACGTGGAGATGTACTGGTCTGCCGTCTGCTGCATCTCCGGGTAATTCGCCAGCACTTTTGTGGCAAAATCCTGAATGTTGTTTGCGTAGTTGGAGAAGTTGGAGACGATGTTTGCGATACTTGAAAACAGCTCCGGGATCAGGGTCGCAATGAGTCCGTACAGCGCGAAAAGCATGGCGACGTACGTCAGAAGAATCAAAAGCGCCCGCACAAGCTTTTTGCAGCGTACCGACTGTGTTTTTCTGTGCCGGGCAAAGAGTCTGGCGATGATCCGCTGTTCTATGAAGTTAATGATCGGGCTGATCACATAGGCGAGAATCAGGGCTGCAATCAGGGGGGAAAGAATGTTGAGGACATTGTGAAAGGCGGTCCGCACAGAAGTCTGGTGGAAGAGCAGGTAGTAAAAAATCATGGACGCTGCAAGTACCAGAAAGGCAGTAACGCCGGCCCGGACATATTTTCGGTAACGATCCAGTTTCATAAAAATGTAAATCCCCTTTCGAATTTTATTAACCTCTATTATACACATGCAATCCCCAAAATACAACCGCAACCACACTTGCGGTAAAAAAAGGAAACTGCTATACTGGAAAAGCAGATTTAGAAAAAGGAGATAACAAATTTGAAGATAAAAATGCCGCCAAGCGTAAATATGGTAATCGATTCCCTGCATGCGAAAGGCTTCGAGGCGTACGCGGTCGGAGGCTGTGTGCGCGATACGATTCTTGCGCGGGAGCCGGACGACTGGGATATTACAACCTCTGCTTCCCCACAGCAGGTAAAAGAAATTTTTGACCGCACCGTGGATACGGGACTGGAGCACGGAACGGTAACAGTTCTGGCCGGAAGCGGCGCGCACGAGGTCACGACGTACCGCATCGACGGAGAGTATGAGGACGGCCGCCATCCGAAAGAAGTGGTCTTTACCTCCAGCCTCGCTGAGGATCTGCGCCGCCGTGATTTTACGATCAATGCGATGGCATACAACAACGAAGAGGGGCTTGTGGATCTGTTCGATGGAATCAGGGATTTACAGCGCAAAGTCATCCGCTGTGTCGGAAATCCGACCGAGCGGTTCAGTGAGGATGCACTGCGGATCCTGCGTGCCCTCCGCTTTTCCGCACAGCTCGGCTTCAAACTCGATCCGGCAACACTGGATGCCATCATAGCACTCGCGCCGACGCTTGAAAAAATCAGCGCTGAGCGGATCCGTGTGGAACTGAATAAACTGCTGATCTCGAAGCGGCCGGAGTACATGGAGGCCGTCTATGAGGCGGGTATTACAAAAATTGTGCTGCCGGAGTTTGATGAACTGATGAAAACGCCGCAGAACAATCCGCACCACTGCTATAATGTCGGTGAGCACACGATTGCCGCTCTGCAGCACGTTCCGGCAGATCCGATTCTGCGCTGGACGATGCTGCTCCACGACATTGCAAAACCGGCGTGCCGCACAACGGATGAGGCCGGCATCGATCATTTTAAAGGCCACGCACCGGCGGGGGAGAAAATGGCGAAAGCGATTCTGCGCCGTCTGAAATTCGACAACGAAACCATCCGCCAGGTCGCAGCATTGATCCGCTGGCATGACTGCCGCATGGCTCCGGAGAAACCGGTGATCCGCCGTATTCTGAACAAACTCGGCCCGGAGCTGTTCGGAAAACTGATGATCGTGCAGGAAGCCGATACGATGGCCAAAAGCCTGTACCAGCGGGAGGAAACCCTGGAACGGATCGGGAAGGTAAGGGAGTGCGTCAGAGAAATTCTCGATAACGGCGACTGCTTTATGTTGAAAACGCTGGCCGTTTCCGGTAAAGATCTGATGGAACTCGGTGTCCCGAAAGGCCCGAAAATCGGCGAATGCCTGAACGCGGCGCTGGAAGAAGTGATGAAAGATCCGGCGAAGAATACAAAAGAATACCTGACAGAGTACGTAAAAACACTGCTGTAAAGTCAAAACGTCAAACAAGAGAGCCGGGGACAGAACAATCCGTCCCCGGCTCTCTTTTGTTTTTTGCTGGTTTTATGCGTTCAGGTCACGCAGCAGATCCGCATACCAGCAGAACACATGGGCAATGCGGTACAGTTCGCTCTCCTTGGAGACGGTGCGCCACAGCTCTTTATAGCTGTGCAGCCACCGTTCGAGATCTCCGGCGAGTGCAAAACAGTCTTCTTTCTCCGGCAGAGTGCCATCGGAAAGAAGGGAAGCGCGCAGGAACGGCAGCAGGCGGTTCAGCACTTTCAGGCCGTCTGCGGCGAGCAGGTACGCATAGATCATCGGACGGTTCTCCGGGCGGACGGTGCCGGCTTTCTCGTACAGAACGGCGCAGAGCGCGTCGATTGAAGCATTTGCTGCATCCGCATCGCCTTCCGCGCAGGAGCGGAGCAGTTCGGCAGCCTCTTCTTTGTCCTGATGCAGTTCGAGTGCTTCCTGTACCATAACGGCAGTGCGCCACGGATACGCATCCTGATGGCAGAGAAGATCGAGCACGGAAACGAGTTTTCCGGAAGCATCACCAAATTCCAGCACGGAAATCTGGCGGTTGATTTCCTCCTCCGGCAGAATGTCTGCATTCCAGGAGAACGCCGCGCCGTAGATCATGCCGATGCGGGAGAAGTCCGGGTGATTGATGTGGCCGTAATCGCCCCAGTCAGTGTTCAGAAGTCCCATCGCATGGCATTCGTGGCCGTAGCGCGCCATTCTGGAAATGTTTTCATACGCCTCATGATACTTGTTGATGAGCTGGTTCCATCCCTGTACGCCCGGGCACACATACAGATGCTCGGCACCGGAATTGGCAAGGCGGGTCAGACGCTCCGATGAAACATTTGACGCATAATCCCAGTGGAGGCAGATCAGGTTCTTCGGCAGGAGATGATAAACTTCCGGCTCCTGGCTGATGACATCACTCCAGAACATCGGCGTGCGGCCGGATTCAGTGATATAGTTGGCAAGCTCTGTCACAAACTCGGTGTAGATGACGGTGGTTCCCTTTTCCTCGGCGAGTGCGCGGGAAGCCCCTTTTCCAAGGTCAAACGTTTCATCCGCGCAGAGATTGAAATACTTCGAGGAGAAGAGCTGCATATATTCGGAAAGAATGTGTTTGGCAAGGGAGAGGCTCTCCGGGTTTGTGATATCGAGCGTATGGTGCGCCTGGCGGTCATAGAAGGAGAACGGAGCCGAAGCAGAGCCTTCCAGTTCGCACAGATGTGCATACGATTTCGTGCAGAGCAGCTTGTACAGATGGCCGAAGCTTGCAAGCGACGGAACGAGATCAATGCCAAGTCCCTTGCAGTAGCGGTCCAGCTCGAGGATGTCCTCTGCAGTGAGCGGTGTATCGTCGCGCCACATCTCGGTCAGATCGTCGAAGAGATAGCTGTGCTCGATGTAGAGCTGAAGCTGATTGATTTTATAGAAGCTCAAGGTGTCGGCAAGCTGTTTCAGATAGGAAAGCGTCGGAACACGTCCGCGGGTCGCATCGTGGTAGAAGCCGCGGTTTTCCATGGCCGGTTTGTCGGAGATCAGGATGGTTGGAAGAACAGCACCTGCCTGGCGGATCATCTGACGGAGTGTCTGCACGCCGTAGAGAACGCCGCTTTCCAGAGATCCGCAGATCGTGATGTTTTCCGGTGTGACAGCGAGGGTATAAGCCTCACGGGATAATTCCGGAGAGGCAGTCAGATAGATCAGGTGTGATCCCACCGGCTGATGACGGCGGCAGATGGCAGGACGGAATCCCGTCTGTGTCTCAATCTCCTGCTGCAGAAGCTGTGCTGCAGAAAAAAGCTCAGCCGGGCTCTCGGAATCGAGAAAAATGCGGCTGTCATAGTGAATTGTAAAGGTGCCCTCTCCGTAGGAAAGGGAAGATGGCTGTGGTAAGAAAATCATAAAAACCCTCCTTAAAATAAAATGATTTTAGAGAACCCCATAACAGGTGTTTTTCACCCTGTCAAGTTTGGAATATTTTACCATGCGGTGAAATTAAAAACAATAAAATAAGAGAAAAAGAAAATACTTTTAACATTGCTTTTGAGATGAAAGAAAAAACAGAAACCAGTATGCATGGCATAGGGCGGATACGCATACATTGAATCGTGACCCCAAAAACGATCACAACAGGGAAAGGAGTCAGGCTCTTGTATGATTATGGATTGAGTGTGCTGTCCCATTACGGTCTTACGGCTTCCGGTACAATGCGGGTGCGGGGCGCTTTATTGTGCCACACCGAACAGGGGGATAAGCTGATCAGCGAGTTCGGGACGGCGGCGGAAAAACTGGAGCAGCGGTATCTTCTACAGTGCCGCATCACGGAGTCGGGGCTCCTGCGGTGCGATCAGATTCTGCGGAACGAAGAGGGAGCGCTTGCAACGCGCGGGGACGACGGAGGAACGTACATTGTGCGGAACTGGTACCCGGGCCGGGAATGTGAGACGGGAAACAGTGAGGATCTTATCCGCGCCTCGGACGCGCTGGCGCGGCTACATACGGCAGCTCATCTGCCGGTGAAAATGGAATACCGGAGGGAATCCCTCGTGGAGGAGTGCATCCGCCACAATGTGGAAATTCGAAAGATCCGAAAGTATTTGCAGACAAAAAAGAAGAAAAATGAGTTCGAAAAACTGCTGCTGGCAAGCGCCGGTCCGTATCTGGAACAGGGAGAGCGGGCGGCCGCGGAAATGAAAGCTTCTTCCTATGAAAAACTGCGGCAGCGGGCGGACGAAGAAGGCGCCGTCTGCCACGGGGAATTCAGCCAGCACAATATTCTGCTGGAAAACGGCAGAGGCGAAACGGCGGTCAATTTCGACAAGTGGAACTTCGATCTCCAGGTGGCAGATCTTGGCTATTTTATGCGGAAAATTCTGGAAAAACATGGCTGGAGCGAGCGCGCGGCAGAACGGATCTTAAACGCCTACAGCGCCAGACGGCCGCTCGATGAGGGGGAAATCGAGACACTCCGCCTCTATCTTTCCTATCCGTGGAAATACTGGAAACTGGCAAACCGCTACTACGGAAGCAGAAAATCGTGGATATCCGGGCGGAATACGGAGAAACTAAAAACACTTAATGCGCAGCAGGCAGACTGGCTGCGGTTTGTTAAGGGATCCTTCTTTTAACCGTGCGGTGGAAAAGAGTCTGTTTTTGGCAGAAATCGCCATAAAACCGCTGGTATGGGGGACTTTTTTCTTGACAAGAGAGACGCATTAGTATATAAATATATACAGCTACGCGAAAAAGCCGGTCAACGTAACAGACTGATCATCCGGAAGAAAAACAGCCGGCAGGGCAGGTCGTGTGTATCAGCGGGCCCGCGTACCATGTAAAAAACAAATGTAAGATACAGGAGGAGTAAAACTCATGAACAAAACAGAATTAGTTGCAGCTATGGCTGAGCAGACAAATTTATCCAAAAAAGATGCAGAGGCTGCTTTAAAAGCATTTATCGATGTAGTATCTGAAGAATTAAAGAAAGGTGAGAAAGTTCAGCTGGTAGGCTTTGGTACCTTCGAAGTATCCGAAAGAGCAGCAAGAGAAGGAAGAAATCCGCAGACTGGCGAGACCATGGAAATCAAAGCTTCCAAAACTCCGAAATTCAAAGCAGGAAAAGCTTTAAAGGACATGATGAACTAAGTAAAAATCTATGCGCTTAGATAAATTTTTAAAAGTATCAAGACTGATCAAGCGGCGTACCGTAGCCAATGAAGCCTGTGATGCAGGCCGTGTCCTCGTCAATGACAGACCGGCAAAAGCATCCGCACAGGTCAAGGCAGGAGATGTACTGGAAATTCAGTTCGGAAGTAAATCCGTCAGGGTAGAAGTGCTGAATGTGCAGGAAACCGTGAAAAAAGAAGAAGCACAGGAGCTTTACCGCTACTTATAAGAAGTGCGGCAGGATTCATGTGCAGCGAATAAAAAGAGAAAACCTTCATATAATGGGTGTATAGACCATTGTATGGAGGTTTTTTGCATGGGGGAGATGAACGAACAGGTGCACCGCCTTTTGCTGGAACAGCGGAAAACACTTTCTCTTGGCGGCGTGCAGGATGTGAAAAGCTTTGATGAGAACGAAGTTCTGCTCGTGACCGTCTGCGGTGTTCTTACCATCCGCGGAAAAGAGCTGCATGTGGGCCGCCTGGAGCTGGAAAAGGGAGAGGCGGATATCGAAGGCAGCATCGACAGCCTGGTCTATACGGAACATGGGCCGCAGCAGAAGAAGGGGTCTGCGCTTGCGCGGCTGTTCCGGTAAAAATGAGTGCGTATGTCACCCGGGAGCTGATTCTGCTCGCCTGTTCCATCTGGCAGGGGGCAGTCCTGGGGTTCTGGTACGATCTGATCAAGACAGCGCGGAAACTGATCCGCCACAGCCATGCGGCGGTATCTGCAGAGGACCTCTGCTACTGGATTGCGGCAGCGCTGTATCTGTTTGTACGGATTTACGGAGAGAACAGCGGCATTCTCCGTGGGTATCTGTTTGGCGGCATCCTTGGGGGCGCTGCATTGTACCACGCATCGTTTGGACGCTTTCTTCCGGAACTTCTGGCAAAGGGAATCAAAAAAGCAGGGCGAATCCTCGCTTTTCCAGGAAAATGGCTGGTAAAAAGTATGAAAAAACGGAGAAAAAGGTTGAAATTTCATGGGAAGAACGGTAAGATGTAACTACACATGTAAGAACAAAAGAAACAAGTCTGCGGACGAAAAACAACAGATAGTTTGGCTGCAGATGGTTGGAAAATAGAAAGCAAGGGTAAAGAAAAGAATGAAAGAAAGGGAAGAAAAGAATTCTGGCCGAAAGAAAAAAGTCAGAAAGAAGAGCCGTACAACAGAGTTCTCAATTACCGTAGTCCTGTGTTGCCTGGTTGCAGTCCTTACCGTAAAGGGAATCAGCCTTCAGCAGAAGGTCAATGCAAATGCATCCCGTCTTTCCAGTCTGGACAGCCAGATTGAAGAGGAGAAGCAGCGCACCGATGATATTACCGCCTTGAAAGAATACATGCAGACCGATGAGTACATAGAAAAAACGGCAAGAGAAAAACTTGGCATGGTAAAGGATAATGAGATTTTATTTAAAGAATCCCAGTCGAAATAAACAAAACAGATAAAGAAAGGGCATGATTTCGCAGTCCCCTTTGAAGTCCAGAACAAAGAGAGGAGGAGCGGAACATGCCGGAGTGGATCATTGCCATGTTCCTGATCGGCGCATTGCTGTCAGCAGGGGACATGGCTAAAATTTTTTTGGAAGCCAGAAGAAGCCGCCGGGAAGCGGCCGTCTATGACAATCATCCGCAGAAACTGCAGATGGAGCACTACGCCGATTCGTTCCGCGTTCTGGCAGAGAGCTTTTACCAGATGCCGTCAAAAAGTGTGATGCCGGAGACGGGCCGGGTGGACAAGATTCTGGAAAAAGAACAGCAGGAAGTCTGCAGCCGCTGTGCGAAGGCGTCGTGGTGCTGGGAGCAGTACGGAAACCTGACGCGCGAGCGGTGCCAGGAACTTCTTCAGACAATCGCCGACGGGGATGAGGACGAGATCAGCCGTGCAAAAGGCGAATGGAACGCCTCCTGCCTGAACGGCTCCCGCTTTCTGGAACTGTTCTGGAACCGCTACCAGCAGGAACGCCAGGCGGCGCTCTGGTCGGGGCGTGTGGCGGAGAGCCGCCGCGTGGTGGCAGAACAGTTAAGTGAAGTCGCCGGGATTATGGACCGCGCCGCGTGTGATCTGTACAGCCTCAACAGTCTGCCGGACGAGCTCTCGGAAAAAATCTGCCGCCAGATGAAGAAAAACGGGGCTTTCGTCCAGAAAATCTGGCTCCAGGAGCGGCCGAAAGAGCATTTACAGATCTATATGACGGTCAAAGCGGGCCGTCACTGCCGGATCACGCTTCGCCAGACGGCGGAACTGATCGGTTCCCTGTGCGGAATCCCGATGGTTGCGGTACGCGACGGGGCACAGGTCTTAAGCGGAGAATACCAGACGGTGCTGTTTCAGGAGGATGTGAAATTCCAGGTTCTCTACGGTGTGGGACGCATCACCAAGGAGCAGGAGAGTATCTCCGGGGACAATTACAGTGTGCTCTGCGAAAACGGCCAGTTTGTCCTCTGCCTGTCGGACGGCATGGGTTCCGGGATCGAGGCAAACAGGGAGAGCGAGACGGTGGTGGAGCTGTTTGAACAGTTCCTGCGCGCCGGATTCCCGCGGATCATGGCGGCACGGATGATCAATTCGATGCTTCTGCTGCAGCCAAAGGAAGGGATGTTTTCCACGTTTGATGTTGCTTCGATTAATCTCTACACAGGCGTCTGCAGCTTTTTGAAAGGAGGTGCATCGCCGACGTTCCTTAGGCGGGATACGTGGGTGGAGGTTGTGGAGTCAACCAGTCTTGCCGCAGGTCTCGTTTCCCAGACGGATTTTGATACCACAACGAAAAAGCTGTACGACGGTGATTACCTTGTGATGATGACGGACGGAGTGCTGGACGCGCTGCCCGGGGACAGGACGGAGCAGATGAAGCAGCTTCTTCTCGAAGTGAAAAACAGCGAGCCGCGGGAATTTGCCCGGGAGCTTTTGGAACGCGTGCTGCGCCTCGGCGGCTGCCGCGCACGGGATGATATGACGGTTCTGGTCGCCAGAATCTGGAAAAAATAGGAGTAAAAACGAAGGATGCGAGAGAAAGTAAGAGCCTTTATGGAACAGTATCATATGGTAACGGCAGGCGAACGCGTGCTGCTCGGCCTCTCCGGCGGCGCGGATTCCGTCTGCCTGTTTCATCTGCTGCGGGAACTGCAGGAGCCGCTTGGCTTTTCGCTGCTGGCTGTCCACGTCAACCATAACCTGCGCGGCGCGGAAGCCGGGCGGGATGCGGCATTTGCAGAAAATCTGTGCCGGGAATATGATGTTCCGTTCTATCTCTATTCCTGTCCCGTGGAGAAGATCGCAAAAGAAAAGCATCTCTCGACGGAGGAGGCTGGACGCGCGGCGCGGCAGGAAGTTTTTGCAGCGTGCGCAAAGGAGCAGAGGGCAGTGAAAATTGCGCTCGCCCATCACCAGGATGACGTTGCGGAGACGATGCTGCATCACCTGGCACGGGGAACGTCGCTGGCCGGACTTGCCTCCTTACGCCCCGTGCGGGGGAATGTGATCCGTCCGCTTCTCTGCGTCGGACGAAAAGAGATCCGGCAGGAACTGGAAAGCCGGAAGTGTTCCTGGTGTGAGGACAGCACGAATGCAGAGGATGCTTACACGAGGAACGGAATCCGCCACCATGTGCTGCCGTATCTGACCGAAGAGGTCAATCCGCGAGCCGCCGCGCATATGGCACAGACATCGCTGGACCTGCTGGAAACGGAGGAATATCTGGAGCAGCAGACGGATCAGCTGATGGAGCGGTATGCATCCGCAGAGAAAAATGCGGTTGTGCTGCGTGATGCGGTGAGCAGCGAAGCGCCTCTTCTGCAGCGCTACGTGATCCGGCGCGTTCTGGAACAGCTGGCGGGAAAACGGAAGGATCTTACCAGGGAGCATCTGGAATCTGTGCGGGAACTTTTTGAAAAGCAGGTCGGAAAAAGTGTCTGCCTGCCGTATGGAATCACCGCCGTGCGCGGATACGAGACGCTCCGCCTGGAAAAGCAGGGAGTGCATTTAAAAGAAGAACGGAAAAGGAAAAGCGGCGAAGAAGTTCCAATTCCGGTTCCGGCCGGGTGGGAAGAGGAAAAAAGTCTCGCATTTGCAGAAAATCCAGTCACGATTGTGAAAAAAACATCGGTTTTTCCCGAAAGAATTGAAGAAAAAAAGTATACGAAATGCTTTGACTGTGATAAAATAAAAGACGGTCTTGTCCTCCGCACGAGAAGAAGCGGAGATTATCTGAGAGTAACCGCAAAAGGCGGGAAAAAGAAACTAAAAGATTATATGATTGATGCCAAGATACCGAAAGAGGAGCGGGATTCCATTCTGCTGCTCGCCGACGGACCGGAGATCTGGTGGGTCGTGGGGTATCGCAGAGGAGAGAGCGGCCGTGTCGGGGAAGACACGAAAGCAGTTCTGCAGATACAGATTGGCGTTGGTAAGGAGGAAAACAGATGAAAGAGACAATCAGAGTATTATTAAGCGAAGAAGAAGTAGACAGACGAATTAAAGAAGTAGCAGACCAGATCAACCGCGATTACGCAGGAAAGGAAGTGCACCTGATCTGCGTTTTAAAAGGCGGCGTATTCTTTATGTGCGAGCTGGCAAAACGCATCACAGTGCCGGTAAGCCTTGACTTTATGTCCGTATCAAGTTACGGCGATGACACCAAGTCCAGCGGAGTTGTCCGTATTGTAAAAGACCTGGATCAGCCGCTGGAAGGAAAAGACGTTCTGATCGTGGAGGATATCATCGATTCCGGAAGAACGCTTTACTATCTGATCGACATCCTGAAAAAGAGAAATCCGAAATCCGTACACCTGTGTACTCTGCTCGACAAGCCGGAGCGCAGAGTGCGCGATGTCAAAGTAGATTATACCTGCTTTAATATCCCGGACGAGTTCGTCGTAGGCTACGGTCTGGATTACGCACAGAAATATCGGAATCTTCCATACATCGGAGTAGTGGAGTTTCACGAAGACGAGGAGTAAAAAGAAAATATGAACAGACAGCGCAGTGGATTTGGACTCTACGCGGCGTTTATGGTGATTATCGTGCTTGCCATGTTCTACATCACCGGAAAAATCAGCGCAGGCAGCAGCCCAAGTCAGCAGAAATTTGAAACCGCCGTAAAAGACGGCAAAGTGACATCCGCGCAGATTGTCCAGAACAAAGAAGTGCCGACCGGCTCCGTCGTGGTACAGGAGCAGGGCGGTGACAGTTATACGGTCAACGTGACCGACGTAAACGCAGCTATCAGCCTTCTGGAGGATGCTGATGTAACGTACACCGTGCAGAATGTCCAGAGAGACAGCATTTTCATGACATCCGTCCTGCCGGCCCTGCTGCTCGGTATGATCCTTCTTTTCGGCATGTCGATGATGAACCGCTCCATGGGCGGCGGTGGAGGCGGCGGAAACAAAATGATGAATTTTGGAAAAAGCAACGCCCATATGTCCACCGACAAAGACAAAAAAGTCCTGTTCCGCGATGTTGCGGGCTTAAAAGAGGAAAAAGAAGACCTTGTTGAGGTGGTCGATTTCCTGAAAGCACCGGAGAAATATACACAGGTCGGTGCGAGAATTCCGAAAGGAGTTCTTCTTGTGGGCCCTCCTGGAACCGGTAAAACCCTTCTGGCGAAAGCTGTTGCAGGAGAGGCAGGCGTGCCGTTCTTCAGCATTTCAGGATCGGATTTCGTGGAAATGTTCGTCGGCGTCGGCGCTTCCCGTGTCCGCGACCTGTTTGAGGAAGGAAAAAAACATGCGCCGTGCATCATCTTCATCGATGAGATCGACGCCGTGGCAAGACGAAGAGGCACCGGCATGGGCGGCGGCCACGATGAGAGAGAGCAGACCTTAAACCAGCTTCTCGTTGAGATGGATGGTTTCGGCGTCAATGAGGGCATCATCGTGATGGCAGCGACGAACCGTGTCGATATCCTGGATCCGGCGATTCTCCGTCCGGGCCGTTTTGACCGCCGCGTGGTTGTAGGACCGCCGGATGTCATGGGCCGTGAGGAAATCCTGAAAGTCCATGCAAAGAACAAACCGCTGGCCGAGGATGTGGATCTGAAACAGATCGCGCAGACGACCGCAGGCTTCACCGGCGCAGAGCTGGAGAACCTGCTGAACGAGGCAGCGATTATGGCGGCAAAGGACCGCAGAAGATTTGTGCGCCAGTCCGATATCAAGTCTGCTTTCATCAAAGTGGGCATCGGTGCGGAGAAGCGCAGTAAAGTCATTTCGGATAAAGAAAAACGGATCACCGCATACCATGAGACAGGCCATGCGATCCTGTTCCATATGCTGCCGGATATGGAGGCGGTCTATACGATCTCCATTATCCCGACAGGTCCTGGCGCAGCGGGCTACACGATGCCGCAGCCGGAGAACGATGATATGTTCCAGACGAGAGGCAAAATGATGCAGTACATCACCGTATGCCTCGGCGGCCGTGTGGCAGAGGAGCTGATCTTCGACGATATCACAACGGGCGCATCCCAGGATATCAAACAGGCGACGGCTACCGCGCGTTCCATGATTACGAAGTACGGTATGTCTGAGAACCTTGGTCTTGTCGCTTACGATTCCGACTCGGATGAGGTCTTCATCGGCCGCGACTGGGGCCATACGAAGAGCTACAGCGAGAATGTAGCCGCAGCCATCGATGAGGAAGTCCGCCAGATGATCGAGAAATGCCACGATCAGGCGAAACAGATTATTCTGGAGCATTCCTATGTGCTGCATGAGTGTGCAAAGCAGCTGATGGAAAAAGAGAAGCTGAGCCGTGCTGAATTCGAAGCCATTTTTGAGCAGGAAGCACAGATGACAGGAACAGCACCGGAAGTTTCTGGAGAAATCTGATATCTTTTTATTTGCAATAGAAAACCTGCAGAGAACAAAAAAAGTTTTTTGCAGGTTTTTTTCTGCGATTTTACGGGCGTTTGTGCAAATTAAAACAGAAAATCCGAAACGCCGGAAAAATTCATCGTTATTTTGAATAAGAATCAAATGAAAAAAAATCGCGATTTGTGCAGACTTTTCGAGGGACGTATGGTACTATAATAACTGTAAAAACCCCCCAATACATTATATAGTTTTTGCTACACCCCATAAGAGAAATACCTTCTCCAAAAGAGCCAGCGTACCCCGCTGGCTCTTTTACTATATAAAAATCCAATAAACACAATCGTTACATGTGTTCAGAAAAAGGTTGTATTACATGGCGGTGTGGGGTAAAATATAAGGAATGAATGATTGAGAAAGACAGAGGCGTTAGTTCATGGATAAAACAAGAATGCAGCAGTATATGTCACAGATGCGGGCGATGTTCAACAAGCATGCGCTCTACAGCGATGAATCCCCGCAGTATCAGATTCCGTTTGAGCCGAACCCGGGCGACACGGTGAAGATCCGGTTCCGTACCCTGAAAAATAATGTAGATGCGGTTTATTTCATCAGCGGTTCCACCCGTGCACAGATGCAGGTCGGTTTGGTCCGGAACGGTTTTGATTATTACGAGATCGAGATTCCGGTCGGAAATGAGCCGATCCGCTATTTTTTTGAGATTCAGGCAGGCCGCGTGGTCTGTTATTACAACAAGCTCGGTGTCACAAGAGAGCTGCAGGAGATGTACTCTTTCGGCATTATCCCGGGCTTCCATACGCCGGACTGGGCGAAGGGCGCTGTCATGTATCAGATTTTTGTGGACCGCTTCTGCAACGGAGATCCGTCCAACGATGTGCTGACGGGAGAGTACAGCTATATCGGTGAGCAGGTCAACAAGGTGGATGACTGGAACCGCTTCCCGGAGCAGATGGATGTCCGCAATTTCTACGGCGGCGATCTGCAGGGCGTCATTGACAAGATGGATTATCTGCAGGATCTCGGTGTGCAGGTCATTTATCTGAATCCGGTGTTTGTTTCGCCGTCGAACCATAAGTATGATATTCAGGATTATGACTATATTGATCCGCATTTCGGAAAGATTGTCTCCGACGAAGGCGATCTGCTCTGGCCGGGCGACAAGGACAATACGCGGGCAACGCGGTATATTGACCGTGTGACGAACAGGGCGAACCTGGAGGCGAGCAATGAACTGTTTATCCACCTGGTGGAGGAGGCGCACAAGCGCGGCATGAAGGTGATTCTGGACGGCGTTTTCAACCACTGTGGTTCGTTTAACAAGTGGCTGGACCGCGAGCGGATTTACGAGGCCGGAAAGGGCTATGAGCCGGGCGCGTATGTGGCACAGGACAGTCCGTATCACACGTTTTTTAAGTTTTATAACGAGCATAACTGGCCGTACAATGAGTTTTATGACGGCTGGTGGGGCCATGATACGCTGCCGAAGTTGAACTACGAGGGTTCGGAGAAGCTGATGGAGGATATTATGCGCATCGGCGCGAAGTGGGTTTCTCCGCCGTTTAATGCGGACGGCTGGCGGCTGGATGTGGCCGCTGACTTAGGACACAGCCCGGAGTTTAACCACAAGTTCTGGAAGGAGTTCCGGCGCGTTGTGAAGGAGGCGAATCCGGAGGCGATTATTCTGGCGGAGCACTACGGCGATGCGATGAGCTGGCTGCAGGGCGACGAGTGGGATACGGTGATGAACTATGATGCGTTTATGGAGCCGGTTTCCTGGTTCCTCACGGGTATGGAGAAGCACAGTGATGAGTTTAACCAGGGGCTTCTCGGAAACAGTGAGAGTTTTATCGGGGCGATGACGTATCATATGCCGGCGTTTTATGCGCCTTCGCTGTATACGGCGATGAATGAGCTGGATAATCATGATCATTCGCGGTTCCTCACGAGAACGAATCATCGTGTGGGGCGTGTGGCGAATGTTGGGCCGTATGCGGCTGCGGAGAATACGAATAAGGCGGTGCTGCGCGAGGCGGTTGTGATTCAGATGACGTGGCCGGGGGCGCCGACGCTGTATTATGGGGATGAGGCCGGCCAGGTTGGGTTTACGGATCCGGATAACCGGCGGACGTATCCCTGGGGACAGGAGGATCAGGAGCTGATCCGATTCTATAAAGAAATGATTGCGGTGCATCGGAGATTTCCGGTGCTGGCGATGGGATCGCTGAAATTTTTGTACCATGATTATAATGTGCTTTCTTATGGACGGTTTAATCAGGAGGAGCAGGTGATTGTGGTGATTAATAACCGGAATGAGAGGGTGCATGTGGAGATTCCGGTGTGGCTTACCGGGATTAACCGGAGTTCGGTGGCGAAGCTGACGCAGGTGTTTGCAACGGATGCAGTGGGATTTTCTTCGGAGGAGAAAGAAATCGAGGCACCGGCGGGCATACTGGAGATGGATTTGCTGCCGTTATCGGGAGTGGTACTGCATAGATGCGAGGAGTGACGGACGCCTCGCCGCCGCATCACGCAAGACTGAACGGGCGGCGGCGAGGCTGGTAGTGGGGACGGGAGGTTGAAAAATAGAAATGGAAAAAGAGCTCCGATTCGTATGAATCAGAGCTCTTAATCGTGCCGCAAACCGGGATCGAACCGGTACGGGTATCACTACCCACGGGATTTTAAGTCCCGGGCGTCTGCCAGTTCCGCCACTGCGGCATATGGACGGAGATGGATTCGAACCATCGAAGCAATTTGCAGCAGATTTACAGTCTGTCCCCTTTGGCCACTCGGGAATCCGTCCATGTATTTTATTTTGTGTCAGAATGACTTCCGACATTGAATGATTATACTGGATGTGGAGGGAAAATGCAAGGGTTTTTTTGAAAAAAATAGAAAAAAGTTGAAAGGGGGGAGCAGGTCGGGTATAATATCAAATATATGGGCTTCTATATTGAGTAAAAATGGAGGATATAGGGTAAGTATGATTAAGATTAAGGATTATGTCCGGGTGGGGTCGCTGGAGGAGGCGTATGAGCTGAATCAGAAGAGAAGCGCCTGTATCCTGGGCGGGATGCTCTGGACGAAGATGGGGCAGAGGCAGGTGCAGACGGCGATTGATTTGTCCGGGCTGGGACTGGATCAGATTGAAGAGTCCGAGGAGGAGTTTTCGATTGGATGTATGGTGACGCTGCGGCAGATGGAGGAGCATGAGGGGCTGAATGCTTATACCGACGGTGCGGCACGGGAGAGTGTGCGGAGTATTGTCGGGGTGCAGTTCCGGAATCTGGCTACGGTGGGAGGCAGTATTTTCGGCAGATTTGGATTTTCGGATGTGCTGACGCTGTTTCTGGCGCTGGATACGGAGGTGGAGCTGGTTCATGCGGGACGGATGCCGCTGGCGGAGTTTGCCTGTTCAAAGAGAGACAGGGATGTGCTGGTAAGGCTGATTGTGAAGAAGCATGAGGGTGTTACGGTTTATCAGAGTCATCGAAATTCCAGAACGGATTTCCCGGTGCTGACGTGTGCGGTGCGGGTGGAAGACGGAAAAGGATGTGCGGTGCTTGGGGCAAGACCGGCAAAGGCGGCACGTGTAGAGCTTCCGGCGGAGCTGGCGGAAAAGCTGGCGGCTGGAAAGGCATCTGCGGAGGAGCTGAAGGCGGCGGCTTCGGAGATTTCTGATCAGTTTACATATGGCAGTAATATGCGCGGAAGTGCAGAGTATCGTCATCATCTGGGACGGGTGCTGCTGCGCAGATGTATGGAAGAAATTCAGAAGAAGGAGGAGCAGTGATGAAGATTTCGATGATCTTAAATGGAAAGAAGACGGAAGCGGAAATTGATGCAGACATGCTCCTGATCGATTTTGTGAGAAGCCAGGGATGCTACAGTGTGAAGCGCGGCTGTGAGACGTCGAACTGCGGGCTGTGTACGGTTTTTCTGGAGGGAAAACCGGTGCTGTCGTGTTCGGTGCTTGCGGCGCGGGCGAATGGATGTAAGGTGGATACGCTGGAAGGCCTGCAGGAGGAAGCAGAAGAATTTGGTTCCTTTATTGCCGGACAGGGCGCCGAGCAGTGCGGGTTCTGCAATCCGGGGATGATTATGAATGCGATTGCGCTGTTCCGGGAAAATCCGGATCCGAGTGAGGAAGAAATTAAAGAATATCTGGCGGGAAATCTCTGCCGCTGTTCCGGATATGAAGGACAGCTTCGGGGAATTTTGAATTTCCTTGCCTGGAAAAAGCAGCAGGGAGGTGCGTCATGAGCAGAGAAAATCATATCTATGAACCGGACTGGTCGGGAAGAACCGATCAGCTCTGCAGTGTGAATAAGCCGGTGATCAAAAAGGATGCCCTCGCGCTGGTAACCGGAAAGCCGGTTTATGTAGATGATCTGGCGCCGAAGGATTGTCTGATTGTCAAGGTACTGCGGAGTCCGCATGCCAATGCAATCGTAAAATCCGTGAAAAAGACGGCAGCAGAGCGTGTTCCGGGCATTGAGGCGATTTATACCTGGGAGGATGTGCCGAAACAGCGTTTTACAATGGCAGGACAGACCTACCCGGAACCAAGCCCGTATGACCGTCTGATCCTCGATCAGCATGTGCGCTACGTGGGAGATCCGGTGGCGATTATTGCCGGAAAAGATGAAAAATGCGTGGACCGTGCGCGGAAGCTCCTGAAAGTAGAGTACGAAGTGCTTCCGGCCATTCTGGATTTTCATCAGTCCAAGGATAATGAACTGCTGGTGCATCCGGAGGAAAGCTGGAAATCGCTCTGTCCGGTCGGTGCGGACAATCAGAGAAATCTCTGTGCAAGTGCAGAAGATCACAACGGAGATGTGGAAGCCGTGCTCGCAGAGTGCGATGAGGTCGTAGAGCATACGTATCATGTACGCGCAGCCCAGCAGGCGATGATGGAGACGTTCCGGACATACTGCTTTATGGATACCTACGGACGGCTGAATGTGCTGAGCTCGACCCAGATCGTTTACCATGCGCGCCGCATTCTGTCCAATGCACTTGGCATTCCGAAATCGAAAATCCGTGTTTCCAAGCCGAGAATCGGCGGCGGATTCGGAGCGAAGCAGACGGTAGTTGCCGAAATTTTCCCGGCGTTTGTAACCTGGAAAACCGGAAAACCGTCGAAAATGATCTTTACGAGAGAAGAGTCCCAGACAGCATCCACACCGCGCCATGAGATGGAAGTAACGATCCGCCTCGGTGCGATGAAGGACGGAAGAATCCGTGCGATCGATCTGTATACACTTTCCAACACGGGTGCATACGGCGAGCATGGACCGACAACGGTCGGCCTTTCCGGCCACAAATCGATTCCGATGTATGGATCTCTTGAGGCTTACCGGTTTGCGTATGATGTTGTGTATTCCAACGTAATGTCAGCCGGTGCTTACCGCGGATACGGTGCGACGCAGGGGATCTTTGCCGTAGAATCTGCTGTCAGTGAGATGGCAGCGCGTCTTGGCATCGATCCGATCCGGATCCGGGAGCAGAACATGGTCCGTGAGGGACAGTTCATGCCGGCTTACTATGGCGAAACGGCAAACAGCTGTGCGCTTGACCAGTGCGTGGAGCGTGCGAAAGAGATGATCGGCTGGGATGAGAAATATCCGTGCCGTGATATGGGAAATGGAAAGGTGCGCAGCGTCGGCATTGCGATGGCGATGCAGGGCTCCTGTATTTCCAATCTCGATGTCGGATCGGCAACAATCAAAGTCAACGACGACGGCGGCTATACGATGCTGATCGCAGCGGCCGATATGGGAACCGGCTGCGATACGATTCTGTCCCAGATGGCGGCAGAGTGTCTGGAGTGTGATGTGGATGACATTACCGTTGTCGGCGCAGATACCGATACGTCCCCGTATGACTCCGGTTCCTATGCATCGAGTACGACGTATATTACCGGAAAAGCGGTGGAAAAAGCCTGCATGACGCTTCGGAAACGAATCTGTGCCCTGGCGGCAGAGCGGATGAACGTGCCGGAAGATGAGACAGAATTTACCGGTACCGGCGTCGTGCATGAAAAGAGCGGAAGAAGCATGACGATGGAAGAAATCGCAACAGCGGCCATGTGCAATAACGGCATCGCGCTGGAAGCGACGGAAAGCAATTGCTCTCCGGTATCGCCGCCGCCTTATATGGCTGGTGCGGTCGAGATCGAGCTGGATAAAGAGACCGGCGAGGTCAGGATTCTCGATTATGCCGCCGTTGTCGACTGCGGAACCGTCATCAACCCGAACCTTGCGCGCGTACAGGTCGAGGGTGGTCTGGTGCAGGGCATCGGCATGACGCTGTTTGAAAATATCCAGTACACGGACAAGGGTCAGATGATCAATAATTCGTTTATGCAGTATAAAGTGCCGACCCGCCTCGATATGGGCAAGCTGCGCGTCGAGTTTCGGAGCAGCTACGAGCCGACCGGTCCGTTCGGTGCAAAATCGATCGGCGAGATCGTCATCAACACACCGGCTCCGGCGCTGGCACATGCAATCTACAATGCGACGGGTCTGTGGTTCCGCGAACTGCCGATCACGAGCGAGCAGATTGCAATGGGAATTGCGGAAAAAGAATGCGAGTAACGATACTTTATCTGGCAGCCGGGAACAGCAGACGGTTCGGGGAAAATAAGCTGCTCTATCCGCTGGATGGAAAGGCGGTGTACCGCCATCTGCTGGACCGGCTGGCCCAAATTGCCGGAAGGCATGAGAACTGGGAACTGCTGGTTGTGACGCAGTATGAAAGAATTCTGGAGGAGCTTGCGCCGCTGGTAAAAGCCGGGCGTCTGCAGACGGTGTTTTCGCCGGACAGCGAAAAAGGAATTTCCTATACAATCCGCGCGGGAATCGAGGCGGCGGAGAAGCAAAATGCCGATGCCTGTGCGTGTTTTGTGGCGGATCAGCCATACCTGAAGGAAGAGACGGCGGAGCGCTTTCTGGAATCCATGGAGAGGCAGAAGGCTCCACTTGGCTGCGTTTTCTGCGGCGGCGAGAGCGGCAATCCGGCGTGGTTCTCAAAACCTTATTTTTCAGAACTAAAAGAACTTTCCGGCGACTGCGGCGGAAAAAAGGTGCTGAAACGGCACTGGGAATCGGTAATTCCGTTCCGGGTCGAAGCCGCGTGGGAATTAAAGGATCTGGACCGGAAAGAGGATCTCTGATGCAGAGACACCGGCGGCTGCCATGAATAAAATTTGAGACAGTGCGAAATTTGATGGATTTGGACTTGCATTTCCAGTGAGAAGTAAGTACAATGGGTATAATAAAAATTCGGGAGGCTTCAAAAAATGCAGTTATTGGAAGACAGAATCCGCAAAGACGGAAAAGTACGCGAGGGAAATGTCCTGAAGGTGGACAGCTTTTTAAATCATCAGATGGACGTCAATCTGTTCCGGGAAATCGGAAAAGAGTTTCAGCGTCGTTTTGCGGGAGAGGAGATCACGAAAATCCTGACCATCGAGGCATCTGGAATCGGAATTGCCTGTGTTGTGGCTGAAATTTTTAATGTTCCGGTTGTGTTTGCAAAGAAAACACAGACCAAAAATATCGCCGGTGATGTTTATACCACAAAAGTAGAATCTTTCACCCATGGAAGAGTTTATGATATCATTGTTTCCAAAGAATTTCTGGGAAAAGGAGACAAAGTTCTCCTGATCGATGATTTCCTGGCAAACGGAAAAGCGCTGGAAGGACTGGCAACCCTGGTACAGGATTCTGGTGCAGAGCTCGTAGGAGCAGGCGTTGTCATCGAAAAAGGTTTCCAGATCGGAGGAAAACTGCTGCGTGACCGCGGCATTCATCTGGAATCTCTTGCCATCGTCGATGGTATGGATGATAAAACCGGGGAAATTACCTTCCGGAAACAGTAAGGAGGCGTCAAAATGGCAAATCTGATTGCAAGAATTGCCGTTCTTCTGGTTCTGGCGGCCGCAGGAATGGTGCTGGCCGACAGAAAAGAAAAAATTGATCTCAGTGTGTCACTGCTGCTGTTTCTGGCGGCAGTCAATGTGACCTCTTTTTTCAGCCTGAAAGATAACAGGATTGTAGTTGTTATGATTCTGACGGTATATTTTCTGTTGTATGCAGGCGCAAAAGAGCTGCTGCGGAGACGGGCAGAGAAAAAAAGAAAATGAATGCAAACCGAACATCCGGGCAGGATCGCGCTGCAGAGCGATATTGCAGAAGAACTCCATATGGAAGGGGATGCCGCAAGAATCCACCAGCTCGTTTTCCTTCTTGTGGATAACGCCGTTAAATACACTCCGGAGGGTGGAAAAATTCATATTTGCTGGCGAAAAAACGGCAAAAAAGCAGAATTTTCGGTGCAGAATACCTGCGATACCCTGCCGGAAGGTGATCTCAACCGCCTCTTTGACCGCTTCTACCGTGCGGATGCGTCGCGGGCCAGGGAAAGCGGCGGCTATGGAATCGGCCTTTCTGTGGCAGCTGCAATTGTAAAGGCACATAAGGGAAAAATCACCGCAGAGCGGACACGAGATGGTATCTGTTTTAAAGCAGTCTTTCCGGCAAAAGCATGAAAGAAACACAATTCCGGAAAAACGGAAAAAATGACGGCAGGGCAGGAGAGAAAGACACACAAAAAAAGCAGAAATCGAAAGCTTTCAAGAAAGAAAAAACAAAAGAAAACAAAAGGAGGAATATAGGATGTTTGATTGTGGTTTACAAAACATTTTCCAGCTGAAAAGCGGACAGTCCCGTTCCATCAACTGGGAAAACAGGAACGGAGAAAAAGGAAAAGGCGGCATGGCATCCAGCGATCTTGGTCCGTCCAGAAAAGGTTCCCCGTGCATCCCGAAAATAGAAGCAGGAGAGACCGTAACACTTGGTGAGATCCAGGGAGAAGGCATCATTCAGCACATCTGGATCACCGTCACAGACCGTACCAGTGAACGCAACCGTTATGTTCTGCGGGATCTTGTTCTGCGCATGTACTGGGACGATGAAGAATTCCCATCCGTTGAATGCCCGCTTGGCGATTTCTTCTGCTGCGGTTTCGGTGTTTCCTATCAGGTAAATTCCGTCCCGATTGCTGTCAATCCGACCCGTGGTTTCAACAGCTATTTCCCGATGCCGTTCCGTAAAAACGCCCGTATTACCATTGAAAATCAGTGTGATGAGCCGATTCCGGCCTTCTTTTATCAGATCGACTATTGCCTGACAACGGTTCCGGAAGATGCTGCCTATTTCCATGCCCAGTGGCGTCGTCAGCGTATCACGGAAAAGGCAAAAGACTACGTTGTCCTCGACAACATCAAAGGGAAAGGCCAGTACGTTGGAACTTATCTTGCACTGACCAGCCTCGAACGCTACTGGTACGGAGAAGGTGAGATGAAATTCTACATCGATGGAGACAAGGATTATCCAACCATCTGCGGAACCGGAACAGAAGATTATTTCGGCGGTGCCTGGAGCTTTGCAACACAGCAAAATGGCCAAACCGTTGAAAATCAGTACTGTACTCCGTATCTTGGCTATCCTTACTACTCTACCCACGATACCTTCCTTCATAATGATTACCACAATGATGATCAGATGCCACAGCGCAGCTTCTACCGCTGGCACCTTCTTGATCCTATCCTTTTTGAGAAGGATCTTAAGGTAACCCTTCAGCAGATTGGCGTCAGTCATGGAGGTCTTTTTGAACGTCAGGATGATGTCGCTACCACAGCTTACTGGTACCAGACGCATCCTCATGTACCATTCGCGCCACTCATGTCCAGAAAAGAGCGCTGGCCAAGATGATTTTTGACGCTTTTCCTATTTTATATGTTTCATGACTTTGCATATCGGCTACAAGAGTCCGTTCCGAACAAATCCGCTTCCAACGAATTTGTCCGGAAACGGCTCTTTCTTTTTTTATATGGTATTCAAAAAGCGATCCGGATTACAGAGGTCCGTCTTTTCACAAACCTTTCACATTTTCCGTCCATTCTTTAAGGTTCCTTTAAAGTTTCCTCATTATACTTAAAAATGTAAAAAACATTTCCGGAAGTAAATCAAACGAAAGGATCAATCGATTATGATGCAAAGCCAACAGATTCCCATGACCTTCCAACGGTATGAAACAAAATACATGCTTTCCCCGATCATGGCTCGCAAGCTTCGCAAGAGCCTTCCGGGTCATCTGCAGATAGATGAATACGGCCTTGATACCATCTGCAGCCTCTATTACGATACCCCGGATCACCAGCTCATCCGCCGTTCGCTGGAAAAACCCGTCTACAAAGAAAAACTGCGACTCCGCAGTTATGGTCCGGCCAAAGAGACCAGCCCCATATACGTAGAACTAAAGAAAAAATATGAAGGAATCGTCTACAAATGCCGTGAGCGCATGATATTATCAGAAGCCGTAAAAATTACACTTAATAAGACGACAGCTACCGTCTCCGGCAGCGGAGCCAAAGCAGACGGCAGCACAATTACCATCACAGAAAAAGGTGTTTACGTCGTAAGCGGAACACTTGAGGATGGCCAGATTATCGTAGACGCATCCGATTCCGACAAGGTTCAGATCGTACTCGATGGAGTCAATATCAACTGTGAGACAAATGCTGCCATCTACGTTCGCGAAGCGGACAAAGTTTTCATCACGCTTGCTGAAAACAGCAGCAACACGCTTGGCGGTGGAAACGAGTACACTCAGATTGACGACAACACGGTAGACGGCGTTATCTTCTCCAAATCAGATCTTGTCTGCAACGGGACAGGAAGTCTGACCATCGAGGCAGACTACAAACACGGGATTGTATCCAAAGATGACCTTGTTATCACTGGTGGAACCTACAAAATCACTGCTGCAGACAATGGGATCACAGCCAAAGATCAGCTTAAAATTCTGGATGGAAGCTTTGACATTGATGCTGCAAACAGTGCGGTCAAAGCGAAGAATACGGATGACACAGAGCTTGGAAATATCTATATTGCCGGTGGTGTTTTTACAGTTAAGGCAGAACAGGACGGATTCCATGCAACCGGCAGCATCGTTGTCGATGACGGAACCATCACCGTAAACTCCGGTGATGACGGTTTCCATGCGGAGCTCGACACCGTCATTCGTGGCGGAACGATCCTTGTTGAAAAAAGCAACGAAGGCCTGGAAGGAAAACGCGTCGTGGTCAACGGCGGTGACATTACCATAAACGCCAGCGACGATGGCATCAATGCCGCAAATTCCGGCGACGATGGCGCCAACGCCATAAATCCTGGCGCCAATGCTGCCGGTTCCGGTGACGATGACAGCAATGCCGCAAGCTCAAACGACGATAGCAGTGCTGTCGTAAACTCCGGTGATGATGGCAGCATATCCGGTGCGGCAGACGGAAAGGAACCTTCGCAAATGCCGCCTGATACAGAAAACGGCAGCGATATGCAGCCATCACAGGACTTCGATCCGGAGAACGCTCCGTCTGACGGAAATGCGCCGCAGGACTTCGATCCGGGGAATGCTCCTTCTGACGGCGATGCTCCACAGATGATGCAGGGAGGCCCCGGAGGCGGGGGAAACTCTGAGCTTTACATTAAAATTGCCGGCGGAACCCTGACCGTATCCGCCGATGGTGATGGTCTTGATTCCAACGGCGGTCTTCTCGTGACCGGCGGAACTACGATCGTGTACGGGCCGACCAGCGATGGTGACAGTGCCCTCGATTACGACGGAAGTGCAATTGTGACCGGCGGAACCTTAGCTGCTATCGGCAGTGCCGGCATGACGGAAAGCTTCGACGAAGCTTCCACCCAGCCCGTTGTCACCTATTACTGTACGGAAACCCAGTCCGCTGACACTACCATCACACTGACAGACAGCGATGGAAGTGCCCTCTTCACGGTCACACCCGAAAAAGCCTACGCCAGCATCGTTTTGACCTGCCCAGAAATGAAATTGGACGCAACGTATACTCTGGCTGCCGGTACCGACAACGAAGAGATTACCCTCACGGACATCATCACCACCGCCGGAACCCGGTCTGTTAAAACGATGAGCGATCCCGAAGGTGGAAAAATGCCAAATAACAGCGACAACAAAGGAACTCCGCCTTCAAAACCAAGCGACACGGCTGAGTGAACCGTTATAGTTCATTCAGCACCGGAACATTTGCTGTTCCGGTGCGTAAGAAAGTGATTCTATTCATGATTCTACCGTGGCTGTCTTCCTACTTCCAATTTGCCGTATTCTGTGCTAAAATAACCTCACAAGAAAAGAGGTAGAAAAATCATGTATGATAAACTGACCGAAAACGACATTAAAAAAATGCAGGAAGAAATCGACTACCGAAAACTGGTTGTCCGTCCAAAAGAACTCGAGGCTGTAAAAGAAGCCCGTGCCCAGGGCGATCTCAGCGAAAACTTTGAATACAAAGCTGCCAAACAGGACAAAAACCGCAACGAAAGCCGCATCCGCTATCTGGAAAAAATGATCAAAACCGCCCACGTTATTTCAGATACCTCAAAGGACGACGAAGTCGGCATCAACAATACCGTCCAGGTTTACATCGAAGAAGATGATGAGACAGAAACCTACAAACTTGTCACCACCGTTCGTGGTAATTCTCTCAAAGGATACGTCAGTATCGACTCGCCATTAGGAAAAGCCATTCTGGGTCATAAAGTCGGCGACCGCGTCACTGTAAAAGTAAGCGATGCCTATAGTTATGATCTCATCATCAAATCCATCGAAAACACTGCGGATACCGATGATGAACTCCGCAGCTATTAAAGGACAGAAAGAAAGGAAAATACCAGTCATGGAAAAAATTGCAAGCTTTACGATCGACCATATCAAACTTAAACCAGGCGTCTACGTTTCAAGAAAAGATCACGTGGGTGACAGCGTCATCACAACCTTTGACCTGCGCATGACATCTCCAAACGATGAGCCTGTTATGAATACCGCTGAGGTCCACACCATCGAGCATCTTGGCGCAACCTTCCTGCGTAATCACGAAGAGTGGAAAGATAAAACCGTATATTTTGGTCCAATGGGTTGCCGTACAGGATTTTACCTGCTGCTGGCCGGTGATTACAGCTCGAAAGATATCGTTTCACTCGTAATAGAAATGTATGAATTTATCCGCGATTTCAAGGGCGAAGTCCCGGGTGCATCCCCGAAAGACTGCGGAAACTATCTGGATATGAATCTGTCCATGGCAAATTACCTTGGCAAAAAATACCTGGATGAGGTTTTGTACGGAATTGATGAATCCCGTCTCGTCTATCCGGAATAAATTCTAAAAATGGTAACTATTCAGAGCCATACAATTTCGCATGGCTCTGAATAGTTACAAAAAATGAAAGAAAACAGGGGGAAACAGAGTATGAGAACCATGGAAAACGAAAAACTGCGTGTGCAGATCAGCGATCACGGCGCAGAACTTAGCAGCATCTACGATAAAGCGGCTGACCGTGAGGCAGTCTGGATCGGCGATCCGGCCTTCTGGAACCGCCACGCACCGGTCCTGTTCCCGTTCGTCGGAAAAGTAAACGGCGGCTTCTACACCCATAAAGGAGTCAAATATCCGATGGGCCAGCACGGTTTCGCCCGCGACAACGAATTCGAGTGCATCGAAAACACCGAAAACAAAACAGTACACCGCCTGGTATCGACCGAAGAAACAAAAAAAGTCTACCCGTTCGATTTTGCCTTCACCGTAACCCAGGAACTCTCCGGCAGAACCCTGACCATAACCTGGAACGTAGAAAACACCGGTGATGATGACATGTACTTCTCCGTCGGCGGACATCCTGCATTCATGATTCCGGAACAGTATGACATCGTCTTCAACAAAGGCCTGGAAAACCACACCGAGACCGAACTCGAATACGTCCTGATCGACCCGGAAACAGCAGGCGTCGATGTCGCACATCCGAGAAAACTGAAACTTCAGGACGGCAGAATCCCGTACACCAGAACTCTTTTCGACGAGGACGCCCTGATCTTCGACAACACCCAGGTCGAGCGCGTCGGCGTAGAAGTTGATGGAAAACCGTATGTCACTCTCACCTGCAAAGGCTTCCCGAGCGTCGGCGTATGGTCCAAGCCAAAAGCAGATGCCCCGTTCGTGTGCCTCGAGCCATGGATCGGCCGCTGCGACAACGTCGGCTTTGACGGCGAATTAAAAGACAAATACGGCGAACAGCACCTGAAAGCCGGGGAAACCTTCCAGGCAGGCTACACCATCACCATCGGAGAATAAGGACCCGAAAAAAAGAAAAACCTCCGAAGTACAGTGAAAAGAACACGATTCCTGTACTTCAGGGGTTGAAATTTTACGGTTTCTTTACTATAATTAGCATCAAACCCAAAAAACGCATGTAGTTCATCATGCACAGAAGAAAAAACAGGAGGGAACGTTCTTGAAAAGAGAAACGGTTATCGTACTTGATTTTGGCGGTCAGTACAATCAGTTAATTGCAAGACGTGTACGTGAGTGCAACGTTTACTGTGAGATTTATTCTTACAAAACAGACATCGAAAAGATCAAAGAAATTCAGCCGAAAGGTATTATCTTCACCGGCGGCCCGAACAGCGCATATCTGCCGGATTCCCCGACTTATACAAAAGAAATTTTTGAACTTGGAATCCCGATCCTCGGCATCTGCTACGGATCACAGCTGATGATGCATCTGCTCGGCGGAAAAGTAGAAGTAGCACCGGTCAGAGAATATGGAAAAATTGAGGTAACTGTAGATACCAGTTCCGCACTGTTTGAGAACGTATCCGAAAAAACCATCTGCTGGATGAGCCACAACGACTACATCTCCAAAGCAGCTCCGGGATTCGAAATCATCGCCCATACGGATGACTGTCCGGTAGCAGCCGTTGCAAACGTAGAGAAAAACCTCTATGCAACCCAGTTTCATCCAGAAGTTCTGCACACCAAAGAAGGAAAGAAAATGCTTTCCAACTTTGTATACAATGTCTGCCGCTGCGCCGGCGACTGGCACATGGACTCCTTCGTAGAAGAATCCATCAAAGCTATCCGCGAAAAAGTAGGCGACGGAAAAGTCCTCTGCGCACTGTCCGGCGGAGTCGATTCCTCCGTAGCAGCTGTTATGCTTTCCAAAGCAGTCGGAAACCAGCTGACCTGCGTATTCGTAGATCACGGCCTGCTGCGTAAAAACGAGGGCGATGAAGTAGAAGCAGTCTTCGGACCGGACGGCCCATACGACCTGAATTTCATCCGCGTCAACGCACAGGAGCGTTTCTATGCAAAATTAAAAGGCGTAGAAGAGCCGGAGAGAAAACGTAAAATCATCGGCGAAGAGTTCATCCGCGTCTTCGAAGAAGAAGCAAAGAAAATTGGTGCTGTAGACTTCCTGGTACAGGGAACCATCTACCCAGACGTTGTAGAGAGCGGCGTCGGCGGAGAATCCACCGTCATCAAATCCCATCATAACGTCGGAGGACTGCCGGACTACGTAGATTTCAAAGAAATCATCGAGCCGCTGCGCAACCTCTTCAAAGATGAAGTAAGAAAAGCCGGTTTGGAACTCGGCATCCCGGAATACCTCGTATTCCGTCAGCCATTCCCGGGCCCGGGACTTGGCATCCGTATCATCGGCGAAGTAACCGCCGAGAAAGTCAAAATGGTACAGGACGCCGACGCGATCTGGCGCGAAGAAATCGACAAAGCCGGAATCGCCCACGAAATCGGCCAGTACTTCGCAGCCCTGACCAACATGCGCTCCGTCGGAGTCATGGGAGATGAAAGAACGTATGATTATGCCATTGCCCTCCGTGCCGTAACCACTACCGATTTCATGACAGCCGAAAGCGCAGAAATTCCGTGGGATGTCATCGGAAAAACAACGAGCAGAATTGTAAATGAAGTAAAACACATCAATCGCGTTATGTATGATTGCACCGGAAAACCACCGGCAACGATCGAGTTTGAATAGTGTAGTGGCCTGTAAAAATCCAGTGTTTATGCGGATTCCAAGCAAATATGCTTAAGTATTGGCAACAAAATGGCAACATAAATACACGATTCAGAAAATGATTTTATCTGAGACATATAAAAACCTTACTGATTTTCAGAATGAAAAACTGAATATCGGTAAGGTTTTTTCTTTTAAGCGTTCTTTGTATCCTTTTTCTCGGAATGGGATTTCATCAAATACTGATAGGTATTGAGTTCCGGGTATCGATATCTCCATTCATCATATTCATCCTTGCTGATTTCACCGTTTTTTAGCTTTTTAGCCTGTTCCATCCAAGAACGAAGAGAAGATTCAAGCGTGGAGCCGGGTGTGACAACAGAATAATCCAGCGTGAGAGTAGGGCACCCCTCCACCTCTCCGATAGTCAATCCATACATATCTTCCAAAGAAAAAAGTGTGTGCATCAATCCTATGTAAGTGTCAATCTCTGGGACAGTCAGTGCTTTGGGGCTGATGTGAAACAAGTGTGCCATTTCCTTTACCAGATTTTCTTTCGGAATTCTTGCTTCTGATTCATATTGTGCCACACGGACGTCCGAAGTTTTTCCAAGAAAACCAAGAACTTCGCCTAATTGTTTCTGGGTCATACCGATACGGGTGCGGAAATATCGAATGCGTTGTCCAATTGCCATAAGCTGCCTCCTTTAAATATAAAATAAGCATATTTGTTTAAGTGTAGTATAACATGAGCCTCTATGAATAGCAAGAAAAACTTAAACAAAATTATTTAATATCGCACTTGATCTAACTAAAAAAGTTTAGTATTATGCAAATAAGGAGGCTAAACAAAAAAAGTTAGGAAAGGAGAGATAGAATGGAAAATAAGACATTTATGAACGCAGATGATATTGCAGAAGAAATGGGAATCTCAAAATCCAGTGCTTACAAGATTTTGAGATGACTCAATGCGGAATTAAGGGAACAGGGCTACTATACGGTAGCAGGAAGGGTAAATACCAATTATTTTCGTAAAAAAATGTGTTACAGCGAGTAAGCAGGAAGGAGGAATGCAATGGCTGTATACAAAGATAAAGCCACGGGGATGTGGCGAGTGGTATTCCGATATGTGAATTGGAAAGGAGAACGGAAACAGACACAAAAAAGAGGATTTCTGACGAAACGGGATGCCCAGAAGTGGGAAAGGGAACAGAGGCTGAAGAACTCGTCCAGTTTGGATATGACCTTTGGAAGTTTCTTTGAAATTTATGAGGCTGATAAGAGACAGCGATTGAAAGAAAATACCTGGGAAACAAAGAGTCATGTTATCAGGACGAAAATACTTCCTTATTTTGAAAATCGGAAAATAGCGGAGATTGAGCCGAAAGATATCATTGCCTGGCAAAATGAATTGCTGGCCTATCGTGATGAAAAGGGTGCGTCGTATTCCACGACATACCTTAAAACAATACATGGTCAGTTAAGCGCCATTTTTAACCATGCAGTACGGTATTATCATCTTCCATGCAATCCGGCGCAGAAGGCGGGAACAATGGGAACGGAGGAACACAAAGAAATGTCATTTTGGACAAAAGAAGAATATCTGAAATTTGCAGAAGAAATGATGGACAAGCCAGTGTCCTATTACGCATTTGAAATGCTTTACTGGTGTGGAATTCGTGAGGGTGAGCTGTTAGCACTTACTCCTGCGGATTTTGATTTTGAACGTCAGACGTTGACCATCAATAAATCTTATCAGAGATTGAAAGGTAGAGATGTGATTACTTCACCTAAGACATCAAAAAGTAATCGCACGATTAAAATGCCGAAGTTTTTATGTGAGGAAATGGAAGAATATTTGAATAGTCTATATGGAATACAAACCAATGAAAGAATTTTTCAGATATCGAAGTCCTATTTACACCATGAAATGGATAGAGGAGCAAAGGCAGCAGGGGTAAAGAGGATAAGAATTCATGATCTTCGCCATTCTGCTATTTCATTGCTGATTGAAATGGGATTTTCAGCACTGGCCATAGCGGAGCGGGTAGGCCATGAGAGTATTGATATTACGTACCGATATGCACACCTGTTTCCGACGAAACAGACAGAGATGGCGGAGAAACTAAATGAGGAAAGGATGGGAAGATAGTAATGGAGAAAAAATTGGACAGTAAGGGCAGATGGCGGAATAAAGTGGTGGCCTTCCGGGTATCAGAAGAGGAAGGAAAGCGAATTGATAAATTTGTCAAGTTATCGGGGCTTAGTAAGCAGGATTATATTACGAAAAGACTTTTGTACAGAGATATTGTTGTACAAGGAAATCCGAGAGTTTATAAGGCGCTGCGGAATGAGCTGGTAAAAATTCAGGAGGAACTGAAGAGACTGGAAAAATGCAGTGCGGATAATGAGGAGCTTTTTAGTACTATACAGCTTATAGCAAAAATATTGAAAGGATTTAAAGGGGATGAATGATACAAAAAGCGACTGCTTTGAACGCATCTGTTGCAGCAGATGCGAAGCAGCCGTTATGTAAAAACAACAAAGAAAGTATAGCAGATTTGCTGAGAAAGAGCAATTGGTGATAGAGAATATTCACTATCGAAAGTGAAACGAGAGCGTGGTACGCTCCCGTAAAAGGTAGCCAGGACGGAAGTTTGAAGCTGCTTCGGGAAGATGCTGGAGAAGCCCTCGGCGTTTGAGAGCGAAATACACCCATCGCACAAATCAAAGATTTGTACTTAGGGTATTTCGCCCTGCCGGGGGTTATGCTGCCGATAGGCAGAAGGTTCGTAAACAGGCGCCTAAGCGCCTACTCACAAAAGAAGAAGGTGATGCTTATAGCGAGAAATTCATTTATTCAGTTATCGAAGCTGTCAAACGTAAAGGGCAGGATTAACTATATCGCCAGTCCTGCCAGACAGGAAAATCTCTATGCCGTGTATGAAACTACGGAGCGGAAATTCTGGTCAGAACTAGCAAAATGTAATCAGGAAGAGTTCCGGAAGAGTGGAGCAGCCGGCCAGTGTATTGAAGCCAGGGAATTGATTATTGCCTTGCCAGAGAGTTTTACGGAGTATTATCCACGCCGCTATGTATTAGCGTTATTTACAGACCATTTTAAAGAACAGTACGGAGTGGAGTGTATTGCGGCGCTGCACTACAATAAGCGAAAGACCAACTACCACATTCAGCTGATTTTCTCGGAGCGGAAGAAGCTGGAGAAGCCTATTATAAAGGTGGCTTCCAGAAACATGTTCTATGATGAACGAGGCGTCCATATCAGGACGAAGAAAGAGATACTGGACGAGTATGGGGAGATAAGGCCGGGCTGCAGCGTCATAAAGAAGGGAGAAGTTTACGAAAAAAAAGTTATTTGAAGCTAAGAACAGCTGGTTTAAAACGGCGGCTTTCCTGGATGAAGTGAAGCATTCTTACACAGAACTGGTCAATCAGGAAGTGCCGGACGAGAAGCAGAAGCTGCAGGTATTTGAGCATGGCAGCCTGTATCTGCCTACTAAGAAAAACAAAATGCACTTGTAGAAGCACAGAGTGCCAATAAGGCTAAGACTTCCTTTTTAAATAACATGTCTCATGACATCAGG
>PPYF01098815.1_pt1 | contig 82336 bp, 78 predicted proteins | sample 1559871 | NCBI WGS metagenome assembly PPYF01 (sample SAMN08240021, study PRJNA423297) | Human gut metagenome, whole genome shotgun sequencing project.
ATAGGGCAGAGGTGGAAGTGTGGTAACGCATGGAGCTGACTGTTACTAATCGGTCGAGGCTTTAACCAAAGAAGGCTGAAGTGTAAGAGATGTAGAAAGATTCTTGTATGTTGTTTTGAAGGTATATCCTTTATTAAATAAGGCCCGGTGGCTCAGCTGGTTAGAGCGCCGCCCTGTCACGGCGGAGGTCGTGGGTTCGATTCCCATCCGGGTCGCTTTATTTTTTGAATAATTGGGATCATAGCTCAGCTGGGAGAGCATCTGCCTTACAAGCAGAGGGTCATAGGTTCGAGTCCTATTGGTCCCACTTTTAAATTTAATAACTATGCCGTTGTGGCTCAATTGGCAGAGCAGCTGATTTGTAATCAGCAGGTTACCGGTTCAAGTCCGGTCAACGGCTTCACACCTAGTCATGATTAAGTTCTGATTTAGGTGTTTAAATATATATGGTTGGATTCCCGAGTGGCCAAAGGGGGCAGACTGTAAATCTGTTGGCACCGCCTTCGAAGGTTCGAATCCTTCTCCAACCATTTGATCATTATCGCGGGATGGAGCAGTCTGGTAGCTCGTCGGGCTCATAACCCGAAGGTCGTTGGTTCAAATCCGGCTCCCGCAATTTTTTATTTTTAATAAGTATTATGCCCAGATAGCTCAGTCGGTAGAGCAGAGGACTGAAAATCCTCGTGTCGCTGGTTCGATTCCGGCTCTGGGCATCTTTTTTATTTTGCGGGAAAATTTATAAGAAGATCCAAGGAGTTAGCTTTTAGAAAGAATGAAAAATTCGAAAGTTTACTCTTTTTTTAATTCCTATTCAATAGGAATTAAGTATGATATAATGAAAATGAAAAAATATGTTTACAAAGGGATAAAAAATGACATCAATTTATGACAAGTTGAAACAATTACAATATGGAGAAGAATATCCTTTTCATATGCCGGGACATAAAAGAAATTTAAAAATAGATCCATTACTTGATGAGATTGCAAAGGTTGATATCACAGAGATTACAGGATTTGATGATCTGCATCATCCAGAAGAGATGATTCGTGACTTGATGGATAACTTAAAACAGATTTATGGAACAGAGGAAAGTTATCTTTTAGTTAATAGCAGTACAGCAGGAAATCTGTCAGCAATTGCAGCCTTGTGTAAGATTGGAGACAAGATATTAGTAGCAAGAAATTGCCATAAGTCAGTGTATCATGCGATTGAATTGTTAGGATTGGATCCAGTTTATATTTACCCAGAAGTTGATGAAGATGGAATTTGTGAAGGAATTACAAAAGAACAGGTAGAAGCAGTTATCAAAGAAGAGAAGATGATCAAGGCGATGGTACTAGTTTCTCCGACTTATGAAGGACGAGTATCCGATATTCGAGGAATTTCAGATGTTTTACATCAGTATGATATTCCATTGATCGTAGATGAAGCACATGGAGCTCATTTTATTTATCATGAGGCATTTCCGGAAAGTGCAGTAAGTACTGGAGCAGATATTGTGATCCAGAGTCTACATAAGACATTGCCAGCAATGACACAGACAGGATTATTGCATTTATGCACAGATTGTGTTTCAAAAGAAATGATGCAGAAGAAACTTTCTATCTTTCAAAGTAGCAGTCCCTCATATGTATTAATGAGCTCTATCGAACAATGTATCCACATTTGTGATGGAAATCGTGGATATTTTCAACAATATTGTGAGCGATTGTGGATACTTCGTGAAAAATTAGAAAAATTACAACATATCCAATTAGTTCGAACAGATGATATTGGAAAACTTGTATTTTCGGTAAAGAATACAATGATATCTGGAGAAAAATTATTTGAGATTTTGAGAGATCAGTATCACTTGGAAATGGAAATGTCTGAACTATATTATGTGATTGCAATGACAAGTATATGTGATACACAGGAAGGGTATGATAGGCTGTATGAAGCAATGACAGAGATTGATCAGATGATCGATCTGGAGAAAAAACAAAATAAAAATCATATACAAAATAATTTTAAGAAAATGAATTTTCACAAGAATCGAAAAGCAATGAAACCAGAGGAAGCAACGAGAAGAAAACGTTGTCAGATTGATTATAAGCAGGCAGAAGGTATGATCGCTGCGGAATTTGTTTTCTTATATCCACCAGGAATTCCGTTAGTTGTGCCAGGGGAAGTAATCGATGATCATGCGATTCATAAGATCAGCCAGTATGAACAAAATGATATGAAGGTTATTGGACTTGATAACCATAAAATTTACATAATAGATGAGAGGATATAAACATGGGATTATTTTTGACCGTTGAAGGACCAGATGGAGCTGGAAAAACAACACAAATTGAATTACTAAGAGACTACTTATCTGCTAAAGGTTATGATATAATAGTATGTAGGGAACCTGGCGGAACTCCCATCAGTGAAGCAGTAAGGAATGTGATCCTTAACAAAGAATTCACTGAGATGGGGCATATGACAGAATTACTGCTTTATGCAGCTGCCAGAGCTCAATTGATCGAAGAAGTCATTCGTCCGGCATTAGAAGATGGGAAGATTGTGATCTGTGATCGTTTTGTAGAATCTTCCGCAGTTTATCAGGGGATTGCCAGAGGAATGGGAATTGATCTTGTTTATGAAGTAAATCAGTTCGCAATTGGAGATACGATGCCAGATCTGACGATTATGATCGATCTGGATGCAGAAGCCGGTATTTCAAGGAAGAAAAAACAAGCAGAACTTGATCGAATGGAAAGCGAGACAATTGATTTTCACAAGAAGGTTGTTGAAGGATACAGACAGCTTGCAAGTCTGCATCCAGAGAGAATCTACACCGTTGACGGAAACCTGCCGATTGAAGAGATTCATCAGCAGATCGTTTCACAGGTCAACAAAAAATTTCATGGTAAAGGGTGATGTAGTATGAAGAGTTTTGATGCAATTATAGGACATAAAAAAATAATTTCTCATTTTGAAGAAGCAATCAAGACGGGAAAGGTTTCCCACGCTTATTTATTAAGTGGTGAAGATGGAAGCGGAAAGATGATGATCGCAAAGGCAGTTGCAAAGGCACTTCTGTGTGAACACAAAGATGGATGTGGTGAATGTGCAGCATGTAAGCAGGTAGATTCATTAAATCATCCAGATGTCATTTATATTACTCATGAAAAGTATGAAATTCGTGTTGATGACATTCGAAAAGGAATCAATGAAACAATCGATATCAAACCTTATAGTGGTGATTATAAGATTTATATCATTGATGATGCAGACCGTATGAATGCAGGAGCCCAGAATGCTTTATTAAAGACTTTGGAAGAACCACCTGCATATGCAGTAATCTTTTTGTTAACAAATAATAAAGACAGACTGTTAGATACGATTCTGTCAAGATGCGTATCCATGACACTTGGAAGTGTCCGAGAGAATGAGATTGAAGATTATCTGAAGGCAAATACAGGGGCAAGTCATGCAGATATCGCATTTGCAGCAGCATTTTCACTTGGAAATATTGGACGTGCACTTCATGTATTAGAGACAGAAGAATTTAAAGATATGTTAAATGATACGATGAATGTCATTACACATATGAAGAGTATGGAAATCTATGAAGTTGTATCTTATGCTAAGAGTCTGACAAAATATAAGAATGAGATTTATGATTTCCTTGATATAATTATGGTATGGTATCGTGATATGCTGATCCTTAAGACAACAGGATCACTAAATCAGCTGGTATTTAAAGATAAATACCGCCAGTTAAAAGATCAGGAGATTTATATTTCATTTGAAGGAATCAGTCATATTCTTGATGAAGTTGAGAAGGCTAGAAGACGACTAATCGCGAATGTTAATTTTGAAGTGGCAATTGAAATGCTGCTCGTGACGATAAAGGAGAATGGTAAAGTATGGTAGAAGTAGTTGGAGTGCGATTTCGTACTGCAGGAAAGATATATTTCTTTGATCCAAAAGAATTTCAGGTGAGGTCGGGAGATCATGTCATCGTGGAAACTGCCCGAGGAATTGAATTTGGATCCGTCGTTTCTGAGAGAAGACAGGTAAAGGAAAAATGCATTGGAGATGAATTAAAACCTGTTTTAAGAATCGCAACCAAAGAAGACGAAGAAAGAGCAGAGAAGAACAGGGAGAAAGAAAAAGAAGCATATCAGATTTGTTTAGAGAAGATCAAAGAACATAACCTTGATATGAAGTTGGTATCAACAGAATATACATTTGATAATAATAAAGTTCTGTTTTATTTTACAGCAGATGGACGAGTTGATTTCCGTGAACTTGTAAAGGATCTGGCAGCAGTGTTTAGAACAAGAATTGAATTAAGGCAGATTGGTGTTAGAGATGAAGCTAAGATGCTCGGTGGAATGGGAATCTGTGGAAGAAAGTTATGCTGTAATACATTTTTATCAGAGTTTGCACCTGTTTCCATTAAAATGGCAAAAGAACAGAATCTTTCTTTGAATCCAACAAAGATTTCAGGAGTTTGTGGAAGATTAATGTGCTGTCTTAAGAATGAACAGGAAACTTACGAATATTTAAACAGTAAACTTCCAAATATTGGTGAGAAATTAAAGACAAAAGATGGCGTATTTGGGGAAGTGCAGAGAGTTGATGTCCTTCGACAAAAGGTAAAACTGATCGTTGAAGATGAGAATGGAGATAAAGAAATTCAGGAATATAAGATTGATGATCTTGTGATGAGAAAGAAGAAACCACAGGGATGTCAAGGATGCAGCAAAGGATGCAATAATAAGAATCAAGGATGTAATAAAGGACATGGAAAAAGAAAGAATTGATAATCTTGGGATCAATGGTTATCAGATCATTCAGAAAGAACAAGGATTTTGTTTTGGAATGGATGCAGTTCTTTTATCTGATTTTGCACAAGTTAAGAATGGTGGGAGAGTTCTGGATCTTGGTACGGGGACTGGAATCCTCCCCATTTTGATGGAAGCAAAGAGTAATGCTGCTCATCTTACAGGGCTTGAGATACAGTCAGAGATGGCTGAGATGGCGGCAAGAAGTGTCAAATTAAATCATTTGGAAGATAAGATAGAGATCGTGGAGGGTGATATCAAAGAAGCTTCTGCGATTTTTTCACATGACAGTTTTGATACGATCACATCGAATCCGCCATATATGATTGGGCAGCATGGACTTAAGAATCCGTCCCAGACAAAAGCAATCGCAAGACATGAGATTTTGTGTACATTTGCGGATATTACGGCAGCAGCGAAGAAGCTTTTAAAGAATAAAGGAAAATTATTTCTGGTACACAGGACATTTCGTTTATCAGAAATTTTATGCCAGTTGTCAAAAGATGGATTGGAGCCTAAAAGAATTCGTTTTGTGCATCCATATATCGATAAAGAACCGAATATATTTCTGTTAGAAGCAGTAAAAGGTGGAAAGTCAAGAATGACGGTAGAGCCTCCATTGATCGTCTATGAAAAAGAAGGAAAATATACAGAAGAAATTTATAAGATTTATGGAATGAATCCGGAGGAATAAGTATGAGTGGAACATTATATCTGTGTGCGACACCGATTGGTAATCTCGAAGACATTACTTTTCGTGTGATCAATACATTAAAAGAAGTTGATCTGATCGCAGCAGAAGATACGAGACACAGCATCAAATTATTAAATCATTTTGAGATTAAGACGAAAATGACAAGTTATCATGAGTATAATCGTGTGGAGAAAGCAAAAGTGCTTGTAAAGCAATTGCAGGAAGGAAAAAATATTGCACTGATCACAGATGCAGGAACACCAGGAATCTCAGATCCGGGAGAAGAGTTGGTGAGACAGTGTCACGAAGCAGGAATCACAGTGACAGCCTTACCAGGGGCATGTGCATTGATCAATGCATTGATCATTTCCGGGCAGCCAACAAGAAGATTTTGTTTTGAAGCATTTCTTCCGGCAGATAAAAAAGAGAGAAAACAGATTATTGATTCTCTGGAAAATGAGACAAGAACGATGATTATCTATGAAGCACCGCATCGTCTTGTAAGAACATTAGAAGAACTGTACGAAGTGCTTGGAGACAGAGCTATGACACTATGCCGAGAGCTCACGAAGAAGCATGAGAGCGTTTTTAAATCCACACTGAGTGAAATCCTTGCCTACCATAGAGAAAACCCACCAAAAGGCGAATGTGTGATGATCATAGAGGGAAAATCTTTCAAAGAATTAAAAGAAGAAAGTCAGGAAGAATTTTTAAAGATTCCATTGCAAGATCATATGAAACATTATATGGACCAGGGACATTCTAAGAAGGAAGCGATGAAATTGGTAGCAAAAGATCGGGGTGTTGGTAAAAGAGAAATCTATCAGCAGTTATTGGAAGAGGAATAAAAGAAAAATAGCCCACATAAAAGTGGTCATGCAGAAGAAGAAAGGATCGCAGTACGCCACCGGTTAAAACTACGGAAAGTATGGCGCTTTTGTTTCGAAATAGCGAGATGGAGTTTTTTATCATTAGAAATTGGAAGAGAGAATCAAAATAATTATCAATCAAAGGTCGGTGGATCGTATCTAAAAGTAAGATCAGTTGAGGCGGTTGAGATTTTAAGGAATCTGTATCCTTTTTGCTTAAAGCATACCATTGTCCAAGTTGATAATTTTCCAGAACAAAGACAGATCGATCTAGGTAATCAGATAAAATTTTCAAAGTTTCACTAAAAGATTTTTCTTGAAAATAGCTATTAAATAAAGAATTAAAAAGTGTTTGTTCTTTTACAATTTCATGAAAACTTTGTTGGTATAAATTTTGGGTAACTTCTTTGGCGATATCTGCAAGAGAGTAATCAAGAGGAAGTTCGATCAGTATTAATCCAGCTTTTTTTAATCCCCAAATAGTATTTTCCTGTAAGGTAGGATTATCGATGAAAATATATCCAGTTGTGAGAATAAGTTCTCCAGGTTTGATCCATTGGATAGAATCCGGATTATCTAGAATGTTTACACCAGTAATTTCTGTATCAGAAAGTTCCTGACAAGTTAGTATTTTTTAATTTATAAGTGTACTTTTATGTAGCAGCCAATTTATAGTAATTCCCGTAAGAATACTTTCCTTTGTAAAAATAAGAGCATTACAATATGAATGAAAATAGGCTGTCGTATTAGTTGTTATTAATACGACAGCCTTTCTTATATTTATTGTTTGATTCAAAAATTATGCTTCAGTAATTTCGAATCCTGCAAGCTTAGCTAATTCGATAATAGATTTTCTTGAGACTTTCTTTCCTTTGTAGTCGATCAGATCATCCATATCTTCTCCAGTAAAAATATCTGCAGGATTATATTTTTTTAAAATAATCTTGTCATCATCTACAAATATTTCAAGAGGATCGCGCTCGTTCACATCAAAGTTACGACGTAATTCGATCGGTAAAGTAATTCTTCCAAGTTCGTCAAGCCTTCTTACAATGCCTGTACTTTTCATGTGTAAACCTCCTTAATTGTCTTCAATCATTTTATAACTAAACCATAGCATACCAAAATCTGGTTGTCAATTTATTTATTTATCTAAAATTTAATGAACAAGTAAGTAAAATTAACAAATTTCAGCACCTGCTGGCATATCTTTATCTGGTGTCACAAGGGCTAATTCACCCTTTTCATTTTCTGCGCAAAGAAGCATTCCCTCGGAAAGAACTCCTGCTAATTTGGCTGGTTTTAAGTTTACAAGTACCATAACTTTCTTACCAACCATATCTTCTGGTTTGTAGTAAGCTTTGATACCAGAAACGATCTGTTTTACCTGATTTCCAATCTTAACCTGAGAGCAAAGAAGTTTCTTTGATTTCTTTACTTCTTCACAGGCAATGATCTCACCAACCTGGAACTGCATCTTTGTGAAATCATCAAAAGTGATCTCATCTTTTGGTTCAATGTCAATAACAGTATCTTCTTCGATGGCAGCATTTGCAGCTTTCACAGAAGCAGCCTGTTTCTCCATTAAGACTTTGGCTTTCTCCATAACTTCTTTCTCGTCTAATCTTGCAAATAAGATCTGAGGTTTTTCAGTTACTTTTGTACCACTCTTGTAGTTTCCGAATGTTGCAAGGTTATCAAATTCAACCATAGATGTATTTAACTGAGCAAAGATCTTTTCAGATGTCTCTGGCATATATGATGATAATAAAGATGCACCAATTGTAATTCCCTCTACAAGGTTGTATAAAACAGTTGCAAGACGGTCTTTAGAAGCTTCGTCTTTTGCTAATACCCAAGGCATTGTTTCATCGATGTAACGGTTGCAGCGGCGGAATAGGTTAAAGATCTCAGTTATTGCATCTGCAACACGAAGGTCAGCCATCTTCTCAGCAACTTTATCTCTTGTACCTGTTACAACGGCTTTCAGATCATCATCATAATCTCCGACAACACCCTTGTCTTCTACGATTCCGCCAAAATATTTGTTGGACATAGAGATTGTACGATTGACAAGGTTACCAAGGATATTGGCAAGGTCAGAGTTCATACGCTCGATCATTAATTCCCATGAAATCACACCATCTCGTTCGAAAGGCATTTCATGAAGAACGAAGTAACGAACTGCGTCAACTCCGAAGAAGTCAACCAGATCATCAGCGTATAAAACATTACCTTTAGATTTACTCATCTTACCATCGCCCTGAAGTAACCAAGGATGTCCAAATACCTGTTTAGGAAGTGGAAGATCCAGTGCCATCAAGATGATTGGCCAGTAAATTGTATGGAAACGAATGATATCTTTACCGATCAGGTGAAGATCTGCAGGCCAGAACTTGTTAAATTTGTCTGAACTGTTTCCATCACAGTCATAACCAATACCTGTGATATAGTTTGTTAATGCATCTAACCATACATAAACGATGTGACCTTCATCAAAGTCTACTGGAATTCCCCATGAAAATGATGTTCTTGAAACACACAGATCCTGAAGTCCTGGAATAAGGAAGTTATTCATCATCTCATTCTTACGGGATTCTGGCTGAATAAATTCAGGATGTGTATTGATGTGTTCAATCAGACGGTCTGCATATTTGCTTAATTTTAAGAAATAAGCTTCTTCTTTTGCAGGCTGTACTGGACGTCCGCAGTCAGGACATTTACCATCGACTAACTGGCTCTCTGTAAAGAAAGATTCACAAGGTGTGCAGTATAAACCTTCATATTCACCTTTGTAGATATCTCCCTGTTCATATAATTTCTTGAAGATCTTCTGAACCTGTTTCTCATGATCTTCATCAGTAGTTCTGATAAAGCGGTCATAAGAAGTATTCATAAGATCCCAGATTCTCTTGATCTCTCCAGCAACATCATCAACAAATTCTTTTGGTGTTACACCTTTTTCTTCTGCTTTTAATTCTACTTTCTGACCATGTTCGTCTGTTCCTGTCTGGAAAAATACGTCATAGCCTTCCATTCTTTTATATCGAGCAATACTGTCTGCCAGGATAATCTCATATGTGTTACCAATATGAGGTTTTCCGGAAGTATAAGTAATTGCAGTCGTAATATAATATGGTTTCTTACTCATAGTGCTCCTCCGATTTCTTGATTCTATCCTTTTAATTATAGTACATCTTTAGCGGATAGTCTATTTCTTTTCTTTAAAAAATAAGATATTAACAGGCAGTGATATGGAGGGAGAAACGGAATTGGAAGGAAGATTAAAAAAGGTCAGAATAAAATTGATCATGATCGGAATTTGTCTGATATTTCTTGGAGTTTACAGCCTGATCAAAGAGAAAAAAGATCAGACAAAGAATACATCACAAGAAGCATTTAACCAGTATGTTACGACATTTTTTAGAGAAAGTGCATCGGAAAATGAAATTACAAAGCACTACCTTTTAGAAAATTCTGAAAAATATGGGGTAAAACAGTCCCAAAATCTCTACCCAGTGATGAATGAAAAAAATATATTGAATGAAAAGATTAGAATTTCAAGAGAACTTGAGAAATTAAAAAAAATCAAACAAAAGGAATTAACGAAAAAACAACAAAATACATATATGATTTTGTTGGATTACTTAAAAAGACAGAAAAATCTGTCCATGTATCCTTATTATGAGAGAATCCTTGGAAAAACGTCTGGGCAGCAGGTACAGATTCTATTGACATTAAGTGAATATCGTCTAAAAAACGAAAAAGATATCAAAAGTTATTTTCGATTATTACAAGGACTGGATGGATATTTTGATTCATTGATCAAATATAGTAAGGAACAGGTAAAGAGAAATTTATTTATATCAGATCAGTCACTAAGAGGAGTATTGCAACAGATTCAAAGCGTTATAAAACGAAATAAAAATAATATATTGGTTGCAACATTTAATTTAAGGATGGCAGAAATCAAAGGAATCAATGCATCACAGAAAAAGAAATACTGCAGGAAAAATAAGAAACTAGTAAGGACAAAAGTTATTCCAGCTTACGAAAAATTATATTCTCATTTACAAGCACTAAAGGGAAATGGGCAAAATAAAAATGGTCTGTGTTACTACAAAAATGGAAAAGAATATTACAAAGCATTAGTTGCACAGAAGACAGGATCAGATAAAACAGTGGAAGAAATGATTGAGATCAGTGACCAATCCATTGAAAAATGTCTTCGAAAACTTATAAAATTACAAAAAAAGTATCCTGATATCATAAATAGATATAGAAAATCTAAAAAAAATATTAAAATTGTGCAAAATTCACAAAAGGTACTTAACAAACTAAGGCAAAAGATGGTAAAATATTATCCAAAGGCACCAAAAGTCAGCTGTAAAATAAAATATGTGCACAAAACCATGGAAGAATATACTAGTCCGGCGTTCTATATGGTGCCGGCAATCGATTCTTACAAGGAGAATGTGATTTATGTAAATCAGGCACAAACTGCAGAGTTGTATCCGACTTTAGCACATGAGGGATATCCGGGGCATTTATATCAGAATGTTTATTATGCGGCAAAAGGTGAGGATCCGATACGCTATATTCTTGATTATCCAGGATATTCAGAAGGATATGCAGCTTATGTGGAAGGTTTTAGTTACAGTATGATGAATGATGCCAAAGGATATGGCGATATTTATCAGCAGATGAATATGGAGATGTACGAGTACAATCTGGCACTTTGTTCAAGAGTCGATTTTGGAGTTCATTATGAAGGATGGAAGAAGAAAGATGTCAGAGCGTATTTAAGATCATTTGGGATGGAGAAGTCTCAGGCAGATGAACTATTTCAGATGATCATCGAGAATCCTGCAAATTATTTGTCTTATTACATTGGTTATCAGGAGTTTTGTGAGCTTTTGAAAGATTATAAGAACAAGGCAGGAAAACAATATAACTTGAAAGCATACCACACAGAGATTTTAGATGCAGGCCCATGTAGTTTTGACATTTTGAGAAAGCGCATCGAAAGCAACCTATGAATGGAGGAAGTAACTTATGTCAACAAAAGCTTATTACACACACGAAGAAATCGGAAAAGGAAAGCCTGGATTTTCAAAAACAAGATCCATTATCGAAGCAGCATTTTATGGGAACAACGTCGTAGAGGTAACAGATTTAAAACAGGCTTATGAATTAGCAAAGAATTCTCCTGGAACGATCGTTACAGATATGCCAGTATATAAACCAGAAGCAATTGGTTTAGATGAAGGTTCCAAAGTTCTGTTATTTAACGATGGCTCAGTGACTGGACGCTGCGCGGCTGCAAGAAGAATTTCCAGTGAACCTGGTGTTGATACAAATGATCTGGATCTGAAACTGATGGATGCGATCTATGATACAAGATGGACGACATTATATCATGCGCAGGTATATATCGGATTAGATCCTGAATTTATGGTAAAAGCACATCTTTTAATTCCAGAAGGAGAAGAAAATATCTTATATTCATGGATGTTAAACTTCCAGTATATGAATCCTAAATACAATGAAATGTATAAGAATTCACAGCCAATTGCTGATGAGACAGATATCTATATTTTCTCAGACCCACAGTGGACACATGAAGAACATCCTTTAGGATTAACATATTTTAATACAGATACAAACTGTGCTGCACTTCTTGGTATGAAATACTTTGGAGAACATAAGAAAGGTACATTAACAATCGCATGGGCGATCGCAAACCGTAACGGATATGCTTCCTGCCATGGTGGACAGAAAGAATTCAAATTAGATAACGGAGAAAAATTTGTAGCATCTTTCTTCGGATTATCAGGATCCGGAAAATCCACATTAACACATGCAACACATAATAACAAATACGAAGAAATTCAGGTTCTGCATGACGATGCATTTATCATCAACACAGAAACAGGTGCATCTATCGCAATGGAACCAACATATTTTGATAAGACAGCAGACTATCCAACAGGATGCCCAGATAATAAATATCTGTTAACAGCACAGAACTGCTCTGCAACAAGAGACAGCGAAGGAAAAGTCGTTCTTGTCACAGAAGATATCCGTAACGGAAATGGTCGTGCGATTAAGTCCAAATTATGGTCACCAAACCGTGTAGATAAGATCAATGATCCAGTAAGTGCAATCTTCTGGATCATGAAAGACCCAACAATCCCACCAATCGTTAAGATCAAGGGAGCATCCTTAGCATCTGTTATGGGAGCAACACTTGCAACAAAACGAAGCAGTGCAGAACGTTTAGCTCCTGGAGTTGATCCAAACCGTCTGGTTGTAGAACCATACGCAAACCCATTTAGAACATATCCTCTTGTAAATGACTATAAGAAATTTAGAAAACTTGTAAAAGAAAGAAATGTGGACTGCTATATCATCAATACAGGCGATTTCATGGGTAAAGATATCAAACCTGCAACAACAATTTCTGCTATTGAACAGGTTGTAGAAGGAACTGGAGAATTCAAACAGTGGGGACCATTTACAGATATTGAAGTGCTTGAGATGGAAGGATATGTTTCAGACTTCAGCGATATGAATTATGTAGAGACATTAAAAGCAAGAATGACAGACAGATTAAATTTCGTCTTCGAGAAAGACGTAGAAGATGGTGGATACAATGCACTGCCAACACAGGCGAAAGAAGCATTAGCAAAAGTAATCGGTGAAGCACACAATTTAGAAGTGGAAAATTCCAACAATTAAAGGTATAATACTCTTAAATCGTTGTTTTTAGGAGGTGGATTGATTGGATAAGGATCGTTTAAATAATATGGTGGTAGACTTATTCCACGGAATTTCATATGAAGAAGAGAAAGCCGTGATCACGGATGAGTTTAAGGATATTTCAAATAAAGATCTGCATATTATTGATGCGATCGGGATTAAGAAACCTAAGAATATGTCAACGATTGCGAGAGATTTAAATATTACGGTTGGGACACTTACAACCGCTATCAGTAATCTTTTGAAGAAAGGATATGTGATCCGCAAACGTGGGGAGAGAGACCGAAGGGTTGTTTATATATCACTTTCTGAGAAAGGGAGAAAAGCATACAATCATCATAGAGAATTTCATAAACAGATGATCCAGAGACTGCTTGATACGTTAAATGAGCAGGAACAGGATCTGTTGGTGAAGGTTATGCAGTATTTTCATGACTATTTTCGGGAACATATGTAAACTATAAGTATAGTTTTTAGGAGATAAGCATAATAAAAGATTCAGAGAATGGTACTCTCTGGATCTTTTTTAATTAAAGTATATGCGTTATCTTAAAAATAAAGCAGGGGGGGAGGAATATGCTGCAACTAAATTACAAATTAACAGACGAAGACTACATAGAATTCAACGAATTTCATCAGTTAATTCATTCAGAGGTAGGAAAGAGAAATCTGTTTTTTCTAAAACTAGCAGGACCAATGATCAGTGTTCTTGCGATAGTAATTTTCATTTTGGCAAGAGCAGAAAAAATGTTGATCATTACAGAAGTAATTGTATTATGCATTTTTTCAATTGTATGTGTAGCACAGGCTAAAAAGATTATGAAAAGAGGTATTCGCAAGACAATTCTTAAAATGATAGAAACAGAAGGACTACCATTTGCAGAAGAAATAACATTAACTTTTACGGAAGATCAGATTATAGAAATAACAAAAGGCCAGGAAGTGAAAGTAGATTATCAAAAGGTAGAAAATGTTTGTGAAACAGAGACGGCTTTTTACATTTATATTAGTTCCATAGAAGCACTTATTATTCCTAAGAGAGTTTTAAATCAGGATATGGAAAAGAAATTAATACGAATAGTCAAAGAGAATTTTGTACATCTTATTTCTATTAACAAATAAAAAAGGAGAGAAATAAGATGCCAGATATGTTTTGTTTTCAATGCCAGCAGACAGCAGGCAATAAAGGATGTGTGGTAACAGGTGTCTGTGGAAAGCAGTTACAAATACACACCGGACCAAAGAAGCCGACCGATTGGTAATGGATGGATTATTTACAACAAACTGTATCATGCCGCCAAGAGAGAGTTATCAAGATCGCGTGTATACAACATCAGTTGTTGGATATGAAGGATTAAAATATATTGAACGAAAGAAAGATATAACGGCAAAGCAGTCGAAAGGCTGTGACGCAAAGCTATAGGGCCTTTGACATGGCAGCCAGTTGCACATTGTATAATAAGAGTGCAGGGGACACTGTAGATATATTTATCTATAGTGTTTTTTACATGTTTGAAGATATCAAGAAAGTATTTGACATAGATAAAAAGAGTATGAATAAGGAATAGGAAATAATGAATAAGGAGTTATTTAGGGAAGAAATAATATATTCTGTGGGTGATTTAAACTTGGAGGAGAATAGTTATGAGATGATCAAAGACGTGATCCGTAATAATCATGCAGTTGGATTTATGACAGCACATTATGATGAGAATCTGACAATTACGAATGTCAGTGGATTTTTACTTTATAATCTTGGATATGATTACAAGGAGTTTATGGAAATTACCAAAGGTTCACTTAAAAATTTATTTTATGGGGAAAATAGAAGTTTTTTGGAAATTGAAAGATTTCGAAAAATCCAAGGTGAAGGGGAAGGAATGAGACAAAATATAATGTGGAATACCGAATGAAGATGGCAGATGCCAGAAATGGATGGGATTGAGACAACCAGACAGATCAGGAATCGTGTTGGAAATGATGTGACGATCATTATCTTATCGGTATATGATTATTCGGAGATCGAAGCAGAGGCAAGAGAGGCTGGAGTCGATGAATTTATAGCAAAACCACTATTCAGATCAAGGCTTACAGCAACACTAAAAAATATCATTGAAGGGAAACCCAATAAAGAGGCTAAAAATTATTTATCTAATATTGAGACTGCAGAAAATGGAAAAGAAGCCGTTGAAAAATTTGCAAATGCACCAAGTGGTTTTTATGACTTGATCTTTATGGATATTCATATGCCTGTAATGAATGGATACGAAGCAACGGCAGCAATCCGTTCCCACAGAAAATATAGAGAAAAACAAATACCGATCATAGCAATGACTGCCAATGCATTTGCAGAAGATGTTGTAAAGGCGAAAAATGCAGGAATGAAGGAGCATATTGCAAAACCTTTGGAGATGAATCGTTTGTGCGAGATCATGCAGAGATATCTGTAATTTGACCAATTTTCTTTCCAGTGCTAAAATAACAAAAATAACCAAACAGCTTTTAGGGAGGATTTGCAATCAATGAACAAAAAAGAATTAGCATTAGAAGTAATTGAACGTTTGAAAAATGAATATCCAGATGCGGATTGTACACTGGAATATGATCAGGCATGGAAATTATTAGTCAGTGTAAGACTTGCAGCCCAGTGTACAGATGCAAGAGTTAATGTTGTAGTCAAAGGATTGTTTGAAAAATATCCAACTGTAGAAGCATTAGCGGCAGCAGATGTCGCAGATATTGAGGAAATTGTACGTCCATGCGGACTTGGAAAAAGCAAAGCGAGAGATATCAGTAAATGCATGAAAGTTTTAAGAGATGAATATGATTGTAACATCCCAACAGATTTCAAATCTATTTTAAGTCTGCCAGGTGTTGGAAGAAAAAGTGCCAATCTGATCATGGGAGATGTGTTTGGAAAACCTGCGATCGTAACAGATACGCATTGTATCCGTCTTGTGAATAGAATTGGTTTGGTTGATGGAATTAAAGACCCAAAGAAAGTGGAGATGGCATTATGGGAGATCATTCCTCCAGAAGAAGGTAGTGATTTTTGTCACAGACTTGTATGGCATGGAAGAGATGTCTGCACGGCAAGAACGAAACCACATTGTGAGAGATGTTGTTTGAATGATATCTGTCATCAGATCATTTAGAAGATTACTTAGCATTTATAATAAAAGAGTATGATAAAAAACCGTAATCACTAATAGTTTTTGTAGTGATTACGGTTTTTTACTGCATATTATTGTATATTGTTAAAGTTAAAAATTATGCCTGAAATCCTAAGTAAGCATTGATTCTTTTGTGGAACAGTGAAGAAAATACATTTGTAATATTTCCGCTTAAGAAAGCAGCGATCACAGTTCCGATTCCAACAGATGGTAATTCTGGAAGTAAAACAAAAGAAGCGACAGCAGAACATACTGTAAATAAAACTTCCAGACAAACTCTCACGGCACCAAAGCTTACATTTTTCTTCTCAGCGATACTCTTAACAAGACCTTCCATTGGCATAACAGCAAATCCAGAACTAATTGTAAATCCAACACCTGTAGATAAAACTGCACATGCAATAACAGATAATAAGATCTTTGCTGCAAGACCATGAGGCTCGATAAAGAATAAACCATAAGAAGTAAATTCAATAAATAAAGAATAAACAAATGTCAACCCAAGTTGAATAAACTGTATTTTCCCGAATTCACGGAGAACCACTGCTTCACAGATCAAAAATGTTGAGTTGATCAGAAAATTAAATAAAGCATAGCTGTGAACAGGGGAGAGATAACTTAAAGTTAAAGCCATTGTACAGCTTGGGGCAACTCCAAGAGTTGCTTTTAAAAATAAATTAGAACCAACAGACATGATCAGCAGTCCTAAAATATAAAACAATAATCTATGGTAGAAAAAAGTTTTTTCGTTTTTCATATTTTTATCCATCCTTTCTATCAAAATTCTATATTTTCATAAATTTATTTCCTTTTTGTGTTCTTATTATATAGAGGTAGAAGTAAGTATTGCAATTCCAGTTAAGACTTGATATATTCCATGTAGGAATATATACAGAAAATAGCAGCTAAAAGTGATTGAGTATGATGAAAAATGAGAATAAAAAGTGTAAAATGAAATATATGAAAATAAAAGAGGATTATAAAAATGGAAATACAACAGCTATATTATTATATGGAATTATGCAGACAAAAGAATTTCACAGAGGCTGGGTATTCTTGTAATATGACACAAGGTGCATTGTCAAAGCAGATCAGAAAGCTGGAAAATGAATTAGGAACAACATTGATCCGTAGGAATACCCGGAGATTTGAGTTATCCAAAGAAGGGGAAATCTTTTTGTCTTATACAAAAGAAATGACATCAATGTATGAAGAAATGCTAAAAAACATACAAAAAAATAAAGAGATCAAAATTGGATGTATGCCAGTACTTGCACCATATCATTTTGCAAGAATGGTAGCAGATTTCAAAAAACAATATCCGGATATAAAAATGGTGATAGACGAAAGGATTGCAAGTGAGATTCAGGAAAATTCAGATAGTTACGACTTTTTGATCTTAAGAGAAAATACAATGGAAGATGAGAAAAAATATCGATTTACGCCATTATATGATGACCGGCTATGTGCAGTTATTCATAAGAAACATCCATTATATGGAAGGAAAAAAATCCAGCTAAAAGAACTTTGTAATGATAATTTTATTTTCCCAGAAAAGGGAAGCGGAAGTTACGAAGTATTTTCTAAGGCTTGTGAAAAAGCAGGATTTAAGCCAAATATAATTTTTGAATTTCCACAGGCGAATACGATCATGAGTTTTGTAAGTGAAGGAGTTGGGATCACGATCACATTTCCAACAGTATATAACGAAGCAAAATGTGATGGGATAAAAATGATACCGTTAGAAGAAGAATTTCACTCAATGATTTCGTTATTTTATAAAAAAAATAAGCCTTTAGATTATGCACAGAAGCAGTTTCTAAATTATATGAGGGAACATTTAAATTAGAAAGAAGGAATGGAAGAATGACATTAGGACATACAATGAAGAATTACAAAAAAGAAAACCTGATGCATGATGTGATCACGGGAATTATCATTATGGCAGTATCTATACCGATTTCTATGGGATATTCACAGATTGCAGGACTTCCAGCGGTTTATGGATTATATGGATCTGTGTTTCCGATCATCTTATTTGCACTATTTTCTACATCACCTCAATTTATCTTTGGGGTAGATGCAGCACCTGCAGCGTTGGTAGGGTCAGCACTTTTAGGAATGAATATCCAAAGTGGTTCCAAGGAAGCACTTGCAGTCGTTCCAGTCATCACGTTTTTTGTGGCAGTATGGTTGATCGCATTTTATCTGATGCATGCAGGGAAACTTGTGAATTATATTTCGGCACCAGTTATGGGTGGATTTATTACAGGAATTTGTTCAACAATCATTTTGATGCAAGTACCAAAACTTATGGGTGGAACTGCGGGAACGGGAGAATTATTAGAACTTTTGGAACATATAGAAAAAACAGCAGAACAGATCAATCTTCCGTCACTGATCTTAGGGATTGTTTCACTTGTTATCTTATTGGGAGCCAAAAAGATAATGCCAAAATTCCCAATGGCAGTAGTGATGATGGCAGCAGGAGCAGTCATGACACAGGTTTTGCCGATGAAAGAATGGGGAATCAAGACATTGGATGCAGTATCATCAGGACTTCCAAGATGGAGTTTTCCTGATCTTACGTTAGTTTCGATGGACGAAGTAGTGACGATCAGCTTGTCAGTAGCAGTTGTTATTATGGCAGAAACACTTCTTGCAGAGAATAATTTTGCACAGAAAAATGGATACCGTATCAACGATAATCAGGAATTGTTTGCATTTGCAGCGGGAAATTTTGTGGCGGCATTGACTGGATGCTGTCCGATCAATGGATCTGTTTCAAGAACAGCAATGGGAGAGCAGTATCAAGGAAAAACGCAGTTAATGAGTATTGTGGCAGGATTATCAATGATCATTTTACTGCTTTTTGGAACAGGATTTATAGGATATCTGCCGATACCAGTGTTGACAGCAATCGTAATTTCAGCACTTCTTGGTGCAACAGAATTTGAACTTGCAGTGAAACTTTGGAAAGTCAGCCGTACAGAATGTTTCATTTTCTGGGGAGCGTTTATTGGTGTACTACTACTTGGAACGATCAATGGTGTACTGATCGGAATTATTTTATCATTTGCGGAAATGGTAATTCGCTCATCAAAACCAGCAAGTTGTTTCTTAGGAATTCAGCCGGGACATAAACATTTTCGTGATCTGGCAGAGAGTAGTCAGATTCATGAGATCGAAGGAATTGTGATCTATCGATTTAGCAGTAATCTATTTTTTGCAAATGCAGGGGTGCTGCAGCAGGATATTGAGCAGGAGATTGAACGTAGAGAGAATATTAAAGCGGTAATTCTTGATGCAAGCGGAATCGGAAGTATCGATATCACGGCAGCAGATCGACTTGAGATTCTTTATAAGTCATTCAAAGAACAAGGAATCAAGTTTTACATTACAGAGCATATTGCTGGTTTAAATGAGCAGATGAGAAAGCTTGGGATTGGTTATTTGATTGAAGAGGGATGTGTTAGAAGAACAATCCATATTGCATTAAAAGATATGGGAATCAAACGTCCATATCCATTAGAAGGCGGAGTCGATAATGAAGAAAGAAGTGCTTCAAGAAAGCGTGTGGACAATCGGATGCAGGAGTTTGTCTGGGCATTTGGTTCAGAGACAGAAGATCAGATTGAGAAACAGATCACACGCCAGATCGAGCAGCTAAAGCAAAATGGAAATGTAGAAAATCTGTTGCATGGAAGATGGTCACATATGGAAGCGTTTGATGAAGATGAATGGTTAGAACATTTGGAAGAACATTTAAAAGAGATTGTAAATATTTCCGGAAAAGATGAAAGGACGCTGGCGGCACGTTTTGAGGAACATCGAAGAGAAATTCATGAACGAATCATGAAAGAACATCCAGAACTTGCACAGAGATTTAAAGAGAGAAGGCATCGTCTGGATGAACATTTGAAAGAGAAAAGACCAGAAGTTTATGATCTGGTTGTCAGTTTCCGAGAGATGGAGAATAAAAAAGATTTGGAATAATAAAATTCTTTTGGAAAGAGAGATTTTGATAGGCTATAAATAACACAGTACAATAGAAATCAGGGTTCCTGTAAACACAGCAAGTAATGCACCAGTCAGAGTATAACGGATTTTTTTAATTCCAACCACAGAATAATATACAGATAATGTATAAAAACAGGTCTCTGTAGAGCTGAGGATCACAGAGGACATAAATCCCGCTAAAGAATCCGGACCAGAAGTTTTATAAATATCCAATAAAAATCCAGTTGCAGCAGAAGAAGAAAAAAGTTTTGCAAAAATCACAGGAAGAACTTCTTGAGGAATCTTAAGCAGACTCCCGACAGGGGTCAGAAAACGAACAATCAGGTCAAGAGCACCAGAAGAACGAAAGATCTGAATTGCAAAAAATAAAGCAATCAAAGTTGGAGCAATTTCAAATACGATCTTAAAGCCGTCCATAACGCCTTCAAGAAATGGTGTATAGATATCCTTCCTCTTTAATGTTCCATATAAAATAAGAGTAAATATAAACATTGGAATTACAAGATTTGCAAGAAATGTGATCATCGTTTTCGGTCCTTCCATTTGATATAGATAACAGCCATGATCGTGGAAGCAAAAGTTGCGATCAGTCCAGGAATCAGTACTTTCGTTGGGTTTACGGAACCATATTGGCTGCGGTAAGCAATGATATTGATCGGAATCAGCTGCAAGGATGAGATATTTAAAATAAGAAAAGAACACATTTCATTGGTTGCGGTATCTTTATGAGGATTATTTTTTTGTAATTCTTCCATAGCTTTTAATCCAGAAGGAGTTGCAGCCCAGCCAAGCCCTAGCATATTTGCAATAATATTAGTGCTGATGTATTCTTTTGCTTTTTTGTTTTTTAAATTAGGGAAAAGAAAGGAAAGGAAGGGAGATAACATTTGCTGAAGTTTTGTAGTGATTCCAAGAGATAAGGCAATGTTCATGAGTCCAGACCACAGACCAACAATTCCAAACATAAGGATGCAGAGTTCTACAGCTTCTTTGGAGGAAGAAAGAATTGTATCGGAAAGTACAGCAATCTTCCCATTAAAGCTTCCAACGATTAAGCCAAATAAGATCATAAAACACCAGATAGAATTCATCATAAAATATACTCCAAGAAGCCTTTACAATAATTTATTCAAAAAAATAAAAAAAATTCAAAAAAACACTTGCAATTTATAAAAAGTGATGGTATAGTATTACTTGTCGCTGGGGAGAACAAATAACAGCGAACAAGATATGCGGGTGTAGTTCAATGGTAGAACTCCAGCCTTCCAAGCTGATCACGTGGGTTCGATTCCCATCACCCGCTTGGTATTTACTTAAGGATATATTCGAGAGGATATATCCTTTTTTCATTTTATAAACAATTTTAGATATGAGGGAAAATATGGTAGAAGAAGAAAAGAATCAGTTTGCAGTTCTGATCGATGCAGATAATATCAGTCCCAAGTATGCACCTATTATTTTTCAGGAACTTGAAGCATATGGATTTCCATCTTGCCGAAGAATCTATGGAAACTGGTCAAAGGCAAATGGGTGGAATGAAGAGTTATTATTAGAGTATTCCATTATTCCTGTACAGCAGTTCGCTTACACTTCAGGTAAGAATGCAACAGATATGGCAATGGTTATTGATGCAATGGACTTATTATATGGGAAGAAAGTGGATGGATTTTGCCTGGTAACTAGTGACAGTGATTTTACAAGGCTTGCGATGAGACTTCGAGAAGAGCATATGTACGTTATTGGTATGGGAGAATCCAAGACGCCGGTTGCATTGACAAGAGCATGTAATAAATTTATACATCTAAATCTTCTGTATGAAGCAGACAGGGATAAAGAAGATGAGATTGAAAATAATGAGATTGAAAATGTAACATCATTAGACGAAATTTCTTGCACAATTGCGGATATCATCAGTGAAAATGGAAATGCACCAGTTGATTTAGGGAGAATTGGAAACCGACTGAATGAGAAATATTCAGATTTTGATGTGCGAAATTATGGATATACAAAATTAAGTGTGTTGATCGATGAAGAGATGGATAATTTTGTGATCGTTCAGGAAGATACCAATTGTTATGTGGAATTTAAAGAATTGACAAGCAGAGAAACGATTGAAGAAGAAGTGATTCTTTTTGTAAAGAAAAATGGAGGTTCACTGGAGAATTTATCAGCCATAACATTAGAATTGAAAGATAAACACAGCGGATTTAATATAAAAGACTATGGGTACAGCCGTATGTCAAGTTTTTTACGAAGTATTCACTGCCTTGCAGTTAACGGAAATACAGTTAGATTAAAGAGACGAAGAGAGAAAGGGGAGAAACGATGATATTTGATACACATGCACATTACGATGATAAGCAGTTTGATCAGGATAGAGAAGAACTGTTGGTTTCTATGAAAGATAATGGGATCGGAACGATTGTTGATGTAGGATCTAATATGGAAACATCTGCATGGATCGTAGATGCAGTGAATCGATATCCGATGATGTATGGAGCCGTTGGAGTTCATCCAAGTGATACAGCTGATCTTACAGAGTCAGATATGGATACATTAAAGGAATACGCAGGCAAAGATAAGATTCTTGCAATCGGTGAAATTGGACTAGATTATTACTGGGATGAACCAGAACGTGAGATTCAGAAAAAATGGTTTGAAGCACAGATTGAGCTTGCCAGGGAAGTGAGATTACCAATTATTATTCACAGCAGGGATGCAGCAAAGGACACATATGATATAATGAAATCATTACATGCAGAAGACATCGGAGGAGTGGTTCATTGTTTTTCATATTCCAAAGAAATGGCAAGACAATTCCTTGATATGGGATTTTATATTGGAATTGGCGGGGTTGTGACATTTAAAAATGCAAAGACATTAAAAGAAGTTGCAGCGTATGCACCATTAGACAGAATCGTATTAGAGACAGATTGCCCATATCTGTCACCAGAACCAAACAGAGGCAAGAGAAATTCTTCTCTGAACTTGAATTATGTAGCAGAAGCGCTCAGTCAGATCAAAGGGATTGATAAAGAGGAACTGATCGCAGTCACAGAAGAAAATGCAAGAAAATTGTATCGTATGAAAGAGGTATAAGAGTGAAACTTGGAAATCCAAAAAATACAATAGAAGTAATCCAAAAATATGACTTTGATTTTCAGAAGAAATTTGGGCAGAATTTCCTGATCGATGAACGTGTACTTGAGAAGATTATTTCCGCTGCCGAAGTAAATAAAGAAGATTTTGTATTGGAAATCGGACCAGGAATTGGAACTATGACACAGTATCTTGCTGAAAATGCAAGAGAAGTCATGGCAGTCGAGATTGATAAGAATCTGATTCCAATCTTATCAGATACATTAAGTGCATATGACAACGTGTCCATTTTAAATGCGGATATTTTGAAAGTTGATATCGCAAAGATTGTAGAAGAAAAGAACGGCGGTAAGCCTGTAAAAGTGGTTGCCAATCTTCCATATTACATTACAACACCGATCATTATGGGATTGTTTGAAAGTCATGTGCCAATCGACAGCATCACAGTTATGGTACAGAAAGAAGTTGCAGACCGCATGCAGTCAGGCCCTGGAACAAAGGACTATGGAGCATTATCGCTGGCAGTTCAGTATTATGCAGAACCATATGTGGTAGCAAATGTACCACCAAACTGTTTTATGCCAAGACCGAAAGTAGGTTCAGCAGTTATTCGTCTGACAAAATATAAAGATGCACCGATCAAAGTTACAAATGAAAAGCTGTTATTCCAATTGATCCGTGCGTCTTTTAACCAGAGAAGAAAAACACTTCAGAACGGAATTAAGAATTTTGGTGGGCTAAACTTCTCCAAAGAACAGGTAGCACAGGCATTAGAAGAGATGGGATTACCAGCATCTGTCCGAGGAGAAGCCTTAACTTTGGAACAGTTTGCAACACTTGCAAACATATTAGATCGGTAAGATAAAATAGCCGAAATTACCAGTTTTATGAGGCTTTAAAGGAACTGTGATAAATGTTTTAAATCCAAATAAACGAGAGATAAAAGCTTTTTCGTTATCAAAGATTCCAGGAATTCCGAGATAACGCTGGCCGCTGTCAGCATCTTTTGCAAGCATCAGATGGCCGAAATTTCCATAATTTAAAAGAAGGAATCCATTTGCTTTTACGTTGTCATCAAGGTCAGGAATCTGATCAAGATCTTTTAGTGTGATCTTAATGCTAGGATCAAGGCTGTAAGAAAGAGGCATTGGCAAGGTGGGATACTCCTTCCAGTCAAAACCTTTAACAGGATCAGGATGCCGGATATTTTTGGCATCCTTTTCTAATTGAAGAGCTTCAATATACTCAGAAAGTCCGGAAGTTTTTGTCTCCGCGATCTCTTCTGTCTCTTCTATCTCTTCTATCTCTTCTGTCTCTTCTATCTCTTCTATCTCTTCTGTTTCTTTAGTTTCTTTTGTTTCCTCTGTTTTTTCTATCGTTTCTACTATTTCTGGTTTGGCATCAGGAATTTCCAAGGGCTTAAAACTCCGGATAATGATCGGAAGTTCTTTCCATTGTGACCCAAAGAAATGTTCATTTGAGTGATAGATCAGAAAACCATCCATTTCTTCAAAATTTTCAATTACAGGATAATTCTTTTTAAATTCGATGATTGCATCATTTCGTCTGATCGTATCAAGAAAAATTCCCTCCATTGTACCTTCATGAAAATGATAAAAATAAATTTTATATTCCAATGCCTGATCATTTGTCTTTACATGGAAATATACCCGCAGTTGATTCTGGCGCTTTTCTATTTTGGCAAAACCAACATTAGAACCTTTAATTCCATGGTGATATTCATACAGATAGGATACAATACGCTGATAATCTGACAATCGTCTACTCTCTTTTTGATTCATTCTATGTTATAATAGAAAAAAATATGACATAGATATAAGGGGAACAGACGTGACACAAGAAGAAAAATATATGAAAGAAGCAATCCGGCAGGCAAAAAAAGCAGCAGCAGTCGGTGATGTACCAATTGGGTGTGTGATTGTTCATGAAGATAAGATCATAGCCAGAGCTTATAATCAGAGAAATAAAAAGAAAACAACGTTAGCACATGCAGAATTACTTGCAATCCAGAAAGCCAGCAAGAAGTTAGAGGATTGGAGACTTGAGGAATGTACAATGTATATTACACTTGAACCATGTCAGATGTGTGCAGGAGCGATTGTTCAGGCGAGAATTCCAAAGGTTGTTATTGGAGCAATGAATCCCAAGGCGGGATGTGCGGGATCTGTTTTGAACATTTTGCAGGTAGAACGGTTTAATCATCAGACAGAGATTGAACATGGAATTTTAGAAGAAGAATGCAGCCAGATGTTATCAGATTTTTTCAGGGAATTAAGAAGGAAGAAAAAGGAGGAAAAAAATGCACAGAATTAAGAAATTAACAGCAATACTGTTATGTGCAGGAATAATGTGTTTATCTTCAATTGAGGGAGTATTTGCAGCACAGAAACCAACAGGATATCATTCTATTCATTTAAATATTGAGTCACCGAAGGAAAGTCAGCAGAATAAAACTTATGCAAGATCGTATGCCGGATATTATAATGCAGCAGAACAGGGTCTTGTCACATTAGTAAAGAATCAGGGGAATACAGAACTTTGTTGGGCATTTGGCTTGGCATCGCTGGGTGAAACATCATTAATTAAACAAAAGAAAGTAAAAAAGAATGTTGATTATTCAGAAAAACATTTAGGATATTTTATGTATAATCGAACAAATGATGCGCTGAATAACACAAAAGGAGATGCAACAAAAGTATCAGGAAACTGGAAATATTCAGGTGGAAATGCACGGCTTGCGATGATCACATTAACAGGATGGTATGGGCTGGCCAACGAGAGTACAGCTCCATTTAATACCAATAAATGGACATTATCAAGCAAGCTTGGGCAAAAAGATGCTGCGATTTTAAAAAATGGATTTTTCCTTGGAAATAATCCATCAATCAATGTAGTAAAATCTTACATAAAAAAATATGGATCAGTTGTTGTAGCATATCATGCACCAGAAACGACAGAGGAAGATGAAAAATTCTACGATATATCACATAAATCTTATAATTGTACATTATCAGAGGATGCAGCAAATCATATCGTAACAATTGTTGGGTGGAATGATAATTACAGTAGAGATAAGTTTGGGGAGGCATCAAAACCAAAGAGAAATGGTGCATGGATCATAAAAAACAGCTGGGGAAACAAGGAAGAAGACAAGGGATATACCTATATATCTTATGAAGATAGATCTATGTGTGAATTCTTGTCAGGTCAGTTTGTAAAGTCATCTACATATAAATACAACTATTTTTATGATGGATCAGCAAATCCATCTGCATACCGATTGAAGAAAGGTCAGCAGATCGCTAATATATACACAGCGAAAAAAGGAACAAAGAAGAAAAAAGAGACGCTAAAAGCAGTCAATGTAGTTACAATGAATCCAAATGTAAAATACAGCATTCAGATTTATAAAAACCCGAAGAAAGGAAAACCGACATCAGGAAAGAAGCTGTTAAAACGTGCTATGACAGGAACGATCAAAGAAGCGGGAACACATACGATCGATCTGAAGCAGAAAGTCAGACTGGTCAAAGGAGAAAAGTTCTCTATAGTTGTTAAGATAGGTTCAACAGCACTCATCGGATGCGATCACAGTGACAATTTTGGCTGGATCAGATTTGTGAATAAAACAGCGAAAGGACAGAGTTATGTCTGCTTGAAGGGAAATAAATGGTATGATCTGTATTCTGCAAGACTTACAATGAGGATTAAAGCATACACAACAACATAACAGAAAAATAATAGAATTTATTAAAAAAGATAATAACTATTGACCTTGAGATAACTATTTAGTATAATCAAATATGCATCTTAAATCTAAGATGCCAAAGATAATCAAGTCATAAAGCTTCCGTGCTAGCCGGGGAGGTAGCGGCACCCTTTTTCTGCAATCCGCTATAGCAGAGGTGATGGTCTTGTTTCGGGTTGTCTTCTGTAGAGCTGCCCTCTACAAGTGGCGTTGATATCTGGGTCTCACGCAATAGGAATCCACGAACCGTGTCAGGTTGGGAACAAAGCAGCACTAAGTGGAACCTTCTATGTGCCGTGAGGGTGCCTGGGTTGAGTTAACTATAGAGGTAACGTCTGTGGAAGGCGACACAAGGCAGGCCGCACGGATTTTTTATTATCATAGAAATTAAACTTATCATTTTTCATTTCATTTAACCTCAGTTTATAATTGAGAAGTCTAAGAAATTTCAGCAGATTGTACACTATTGAATACAAATCCAAACAGTGTTAAAATAGAAACAGCAAACAAGGTAAGGAGTGAGTAGACATGAGAGAATTAGAATTACCTGATGTACAAGATGTAATGCTTGAATATCGAAAGATTAAATTATTATATCGTTCTGCATTAAAAGAGATTAGAACAAAGTTAGAGATATTAAATGATGAGTTCCGTTTAGTACATCAGTACAATCCAATTGAACATATAGAATCAAGACTTAAGACAGATGAAAGCATCACTCGTAAGCTGATGAGAAAAGGAAAAGAGATTACCGTAGAGAATATTCAGAAATATATCGATGATATTGCAGGAGTAAGAGTCATCTGTTCATTTACACCCGATATTTATAGAATTGTTGATATGATCTCATCACAGGATGATATAGAAGTATTGAAGACAAAGGATTATATGCTGAATCCAAAGATCAATGGATACAGAAGTTATCATCTGATCGTAAGAGTGCCGATCTTTTTGTCTGATAAAGTTGTTCGTACGAAAGTAGAGATTCAGATCAGAACCGTAGCAATGGATTTCTGGGCATCTCTGGAACATAAGATTTATTATAAGTACGAAGGTAATACACCAGAGTACATTAAGCAGGAATTAAAAGAATGTGCAGATCTTGTGGCATTCTTAGACAGCAAGATGTTAGCAATCAATGAAGAAGTGAGAAGTATCAGAAAAGAAAATGGTGAATAAGACATGCATTTTTTCTCAAGAATATCATAAGATATGATTGATAGAGAAAAAGGAGCATAAAGATGGCGGATAGAGAAGGATTAGGGAATCTTCCAATATTTGATACAGAAATAAGAACAAGCAGAGAGCTGATAGCACAGGAACAGAGGCAGGAAGATGATTATCAATATATCATTCGGATGTATTCTGCACTGGCGAGAGAGATTCTAGATCAGATTGAGGATGCTTGTGATCAGATGGAATATGATGGAAGCAGAATGTTTGACGAATATATGGATCGAACAATGCTTCTTTCAATGGCAGATAAGATTTATGATAAGATGAATTACCAGGAGAAAGAAGACTGTCCTAAGCAGGAACGCAAGCTACATCAGATGATCGTAATTCTGATCGGAGGAGAGATCTATCACAGACGCTGTCGCTACCGTACAAAGAAAAATATGTTTCGATCATAGATTAATAAGGCCGGGAGAAATCCCGGCAATTGTTTTATTTACAGGATAAAAAGTCCTTTGCACATCTTAAACATTTCTTAAAATGGTTGTATAAATGTACAAAAAAAGATAAAATGAACAATAGAAAGCTTCACGGAATGAAAAAGGAGAATATAATGAAGCAAAATAAAGTGATACAGATTGCAATATTTGGGGTCATTTTTCTGATCTCATTATTTATATGGAATTATACATTAGTAGGAAGAAATAATCAGGGAGTGACAGAAACACAACAGCCGACATTCCCTTTATTAACAATATCTGTAGATGGAAAAGATATCAATGAATTACATGGTTATCAGGGAGATGTAGATGCATCACTGATCCGTGATAGTATCACACCGGTATATGAAAATCAGGTAAAAGTAATCCTAAAGGATGCAACAGAAGATATCAGTGTTGTATCATATAAGCTTTATGATACAGATAATAAGACTGTTTTGGGAAATGGTGATACAGCTTTTCATAAGGGAAAAGAAAAAAGTACTGCCAATATACAGATCAAAGAACGCTTGGAAAATGGAAAGACATATTTGATGGAGTTATCTGTAAAGCAGGATAATAAAACGATCCGTTACTTTACAAGAATTATCTATGGAACAAGTTTCCATCTTAAGGAATGTCTGAATTTTGCAGAGAAATTCCACAATGCGGCATTGACAGAAGGAAATACTGAATTTATCAGTCAGTATTTGGAAACAGCAGAAGGTACAACATCCAATAACCTTTCGAACGTAACATTGAAATCAACACAGGAAGCAGTTTCATACGCAACATTAAAACCTCAGGTAGAGAGTATTTATCCGGCAACAGTAAAAGAAATTTCAGATAATGTAACATCTGTTGAATTAAGATATATTCTTTCAGCTGAGAACAGTGACGGGACAAAACAGTATTATCAAGCAACAGAATATTTTAGGATTCGTTATGCAAAGGACAGAATGTATTTGTTAAATTATGAGCGCAATATGGAAGCTTATATGAGATATGATACGATTGACAGAAGTAATAATAGAATCTTACTCGGAATCGGAAGCAACCAGAAGCAGGTTGTCAGCAAAAAAGGCGGAAAGAAAGTCGCTTTTGTTGTACAGGACGAGCTTTGGTATTATGATTACCAGAAGTCTAATATGTACAAGGTATTTTCTTTTGAAGGAGAAGATTATCGAGACAGCCGTAATAATTATCAGAAGCATGATGTTCAGATCATGAAGATGAAATCTAATGGAGATATTTCGTTTGTGGTATACGGATATATGAATCGTGGAAAGCATGAAGGTAATAATGGTATTGCGGTATATCAGTTTAGTGCTTCAGACCAGAGGATAGAAGAATTAGCATTCATTCCAACAAAGATACAGTATGATATGATGAAGAATGATATCAAGAAAGGTGCGTTCTTAAGTGATGATGGAGATTTCTATTTCTATCTGGATGGTGCTGTATATCAAGTTGATGTTGAATCAGGAAAGAGTAAGATTCTCGCAAAAAATATTACAGATGATATGACAGTTATTTCTGACAATGGAATGCTGGCATTAAACCAGTTCAAAAATAAAATCAAGATCATAGATCTTGCAACACAAAAAACAGATAACATTTCTTGTGGCAAGAATGAAGTTTTAAGACCAATAGGATTTATAGGCAAAGATTTTATCTATGGAATTGGAGAAAAATCAGAAATCGTAAGACAAAAAGATGGTTCTTATCTGTATCCTTTAACAAAGGTATTTATCAGAAGTAATAAGAAGAATGTTAAGACATATGGAGAAGACGGAACTTATATTACGGATGCCAACGTAGATAGTACAACAATCTCATTGACACATTCACGAAAGAGTGGAAAAGGATATAAGAAAGTGAATGAAAGTTATATCCGTTACAAGGATAAGAAAGAAAATAAAGTTGTCTTGGAATATGGATATACGGGGACAAGATTAAATCAGCTTTACCTTGGATTCCCAGAGGATGTATATATTCAGACAAGACCAGATTATCTGTCCACAAATGTTGAAGAAGCAGACAATGATACAGAGATTACATTTGCAGAGAATGATAATAAATATAACGATGCATATGTATATACAGGTGGCAAGCTTTCAGGAATCTATAGCAATATGAAAGATGCTATTAAAGTTGCCGAACAAGGTGGCGGAGTTGTTGTAAATTATAATCAGATGTATTTATGGGAAAAAGGTATTGCACAGAATTATGGAAAAGCTTCTAATATTCCGATGATCAAAGCAGAGAATAAAGACGAAACAGATATTGCATGTATTCTGATGATGGCAAAGGCAGATGGAATTGATATCTCTTACAATAAGATTAAGAAGATGTCAGGAAGCACATATGACAAGTTAAATAAGGTATTTAAGCATAGAGCAGTAAACTATTCTGATTGCAGTATTGATGATATTGTTTATGTGATCAGTAAGGGTCGTTCATTTATGGCACAGAGAAAGGATGGAACATTCATCGTTGTTATGAGTTATAATCAAACAGACCTAAGATACTATGATCCATTGACAGGAAAATCTGTAAAGACAAACCGTAAGAAGCTTGAGAATGAATTTAAACAGGCAGGAAGTGTTTATTACGGATATGCAAATTAGTATATTTTGTCTTTAAAGTGCAAACTATGTCGAGACAAAAGTTTTAGTTATGATATATTTTATGTTAAAATTAAGATATATATCCGGAGATATTCCGGAACAAATGTAAGCAGTAAAAACAAACGAAAGGTGAAAGGAATATGGCTGAAGAAACAAAGGAAACAAAAAAGATTATTCCCGAAAGCAAGAAAAAGAAGAAACGTAAAAAGAAAAAAGTTCTTTTAAAAGTTTCAGTGGTCTTTTTGTTGTTGGTCGTAATCGGCTGGTTTACTTTTGGGGCAAAGGTTATGAAGCTTAGAAGTGAGGCCAAAGAACTCGTCGCACAGTCGAGTGAGGATACATTCAAGGCATCACAGACAAGTATTGTATATGACACCAACGGAAAGCAGTTACTGAAGTTTAAAGGTGAGAAAGATGTATATTACCTAAAATACAAAGAACTTCCGGTTTATGTCATAGCTGCTGTAATTTCTGTGGAAGATAGGAATTTCTACAAACACAGTGGTGTAGACTATAAAGGAATTTCACGAGCTGCGGTAAGTTATGTTGTACACAAAGGAGCAATCACACAGGGTGGAAGTACCCTTACACAGCAGCTTGCAAAGACTGTATTTTTGAATCGACAGAAAACATGGAAGAGAAAAGTAAAAGAAATTTTCATGGCAGTAGAACTGGAGAAGAAATATTCAAAAGAACAGATTTTGGAATTTTATTTGAATAATGTTTATTATTCAAATGGATATTATGGAATTCAGGCAGCAAGCCAGGGATATTTCAGAAAAGATGCGAAGAATCTGACAATGTCAGAAGCAGCATTTTTATCTGCAATTCCAAACAATCCAACAATTTATGATCCACGTACAAATAAAGAAAATACGATCAAACGTAGAAATAAGATTTTGAAAGATATGTACGAACAGAATCTGATCAAAAAAGATCAGTATGAAGAAGCGTTAAATGAAGACATTGATGTGAAGAAAGCACAGAAAACTAAGACAGAGAAGAAGAACTATATAGAGACCTATGTCATTCACTGTGCAACAAAAGAGATCATGAAACAGAAGGGATTTGAATTCAAGGATGATTTCAGTTCTAACTCTGAGAAGAAAAAGTATCAGGAAGAATATGATAAGATGTATGCAGAGTGTAAGAGAACATTATACAGTGCTGGATATCATATTTATACATCCATCGATCCTGATGTTCAGAAACAGCTGCAAAAAAGTGTAAATAATGCGTTATCTGGATATACAGAGAAAGATAAGAATGGTATTTATAAAGCACAGGCATCTGGTACATGTATTGACAATGATACTGGAAAAGTAGTTGCAATCGTTGGTGGACGTGAACAGAAGAATATCGGTTATACGTTAAATCGTGCATATCAGAGTCCTAGACAGCCAGGTAGTGCGATCAAACCATTACTTGTATATGCACCAGCATTAGAGCATGGATGGTCTGCTGGATCAACAGTAAATGATTCTCCGATGGCATCAAATGATAAGCATCGAGTAAGAAACTCACACGGTTCTTACTCTGGACAGATCTCTCTTAGAAGAGCAGTTCAGAAATCAAGTAACGTTGCAACTATGCGTATATATGAACAGTTGACACCGAAGACATGTTTAAAATATCTGGAAGAGATGAATTTTAAATATTTGGAACCTTCAGATTATAAATATTATACGACATGTATTGGTGGTTTCAGAAAAGGAACAACTGCTGAAGAAATGGCAGCAGGGTATGCAACTTTGAAGAACAATGGTGTATACAGAGAACCAACATGTATTACAAAAATTACAACTTCTGATGGAGATGAAGTAATGTCATCTTCTACAAAGAAGAGAAGAGTTTATTCAACAAGTGCAGCAAAACAGATGACAGATGTATTAAAGAGTGTAGTAACAGGCGGAACTGGAGTGGGAGCTAAAGTACCGAATGTTGATACCGCAGGTAAGACCGGTACAACAAATGATAACCGAGATGGGTGGTTCTGTGGATACACACCTTATTATACAACTGCAATCTGGGTAGGTAGAGATGATTATAAAATCATGCCAGCATTAAGCGGAGCATCTTATCCAAAAACTATATGGAGCAACTTTATGAATATGATACATTCAGAGTATTCATCTTCAGATGCATCAGGTACAAAGACAGAAGATTATTCAAATTATGATGGAGGAGACTATCAGGCGACAACATCAACACAGGCTACAAGCACTGGAAGGGTAGAGACAACAACAGAAGCGCCAACAACGGCAGCACCAACAACGGCAGCACCAACAACAGAAGCGCCAACGACAGCTTCACAGTCTCAGGATAATAATTCGTCAAAGGAACAATAATATTGTACAATAAAGAAGCGTACGGGAAATCTTAATGATTCCTGTACGCTTTTTGTTTTTTTGATTCTTTTCATGTTATGAACAAAAGAAATTTAAATATAATAAAAAAGGATCTGCTGATAATAACAGATCCTTCTATATTACAAATTAAAGATTTTTCTTTTCAAGATATTCTTTGATACGTTCTGTTGGATTTAACAGATCACTGATTGATGCGTCATGATTTAATGTATCAATTAACAGTGCAACGTATTTAGATACATCAGAAGATGCATACCAGTCACGAGATAATAATTCAGGTGTCTGATAAGTAAGGTTTGTAGTGATAACCTTTTCAATGATACCTTCTTCAACAGCACGATCAAATACTTCTAATCCATTTGTGAATAAACCAAATGTAGATAAGCAGAAGACACGACGTGCATTTCTGCGTTTTAATTCTTTCGCTACATCGATCATACTTTCTCCAGAAGAGATCATATCATCAATGATCAGTACATCTTTACCATCTAATGAATCACCAAGGAATTCATGGGCAACGATTGGGTTACGGCCATCAATAACTGTAGAATAGTCACGACGTTTGTAGAACATACCAACATCAACACCAACAACGTTTGCCATGTAGATTGCACGTTGCATAGCTCCTTCATCTGGACTGATAACCATTAAGTGGTCTTTGTCGAAGTGAACGTCTTTACACTGTTCAACTAATGATTTTACAAACTGATAAGTAGGCTGAATATTATCGAATCCGCTGATAGGAATCGCATTCTGTACACGAGGATCATGTGCATCAAATGTCAGAATGTTATCAACACCAAGGTTTAATAATTCCTGAAGCATAACTGCACAGTCAAGGGATTCACGAGTACTTCTCTTATGCTGGCGGCTTTCATATAAGAAAGGCATGATAACATTTATGCTCTTAGCTTTACCAGCGGCAGCACTGATGATACGTTTTAAGTCAGCATAATGATCATCTGGAGACATATGGTTCACACGTCCACTTAAAGAGTAAGTAACGCTGTAATTTAATACGTCAACGATGATGTATAAATCCATGTCACGAACAGATTCGCGAATGATACCTTTGGCTTCTCCAGAACCAAAGCGAGGGCAACTAGCATCTAAAAGATAAGTATCTCTTAAATATCCATCACAAGCAACAGAGTCTTTGAAATCTTTGAAAGTTTCAGATCTCCACTGAATGATATAGTTGTCAATTGTTTTTCCAAGTTCTTTGCATCCTTCAAGGGCAATGATTCCAAGTTTACCGTCTGGAATCTTAGTAAAGTTACGGTCAGATCGTCTCATGATACTATCTCCTTCGTATATTGTTCTTTATATTTTTTTATAACATTATAAATAAGTTACGTCAAGTTCGATTTTTTGAAACGGATATCATCTCCATAGATTTTCTGCCAGGAATAATTCTCTATAATTCTTGAGAAGATTCGTTCCGAGTAGGTATTTCGAAATTCCTGAAGAGATAAATTGGTAGAAATAATTGTGGATTTCTCTTGGATCAATCGTTCATTCAAACATTGAAACAACTGTGAAATCACAAATTTGTTAATCATCTCTGTACCAAGGTCATCAATGATCAGTAGATCGCATTGAAAGATCAGGTTAGCAGAAGTCTCCTGTTGAGCATTCTTTTCTCTGCCAAAGGTATGTTTGGCAAGTGTATCGAAAAGTTGAAAAGCTGTCATATAGACACAGGTAAATCCGCGGTTCATGATCTCCTTTGCAATACAATGACTTAAAAAAGTCTTCCCAACACCAGTGGAACCCTGAAATAAAATGTTGTCGTGATTTGGAAATCTGGAAATAAAGGTTTTGCAGTGTTCCACAACTTTCTGGATGTTGCGTCTTGGACTTGGAAGACCTTGTTTGGTCATCTGATCGGAGTAATAATCTTCTCTGAAGGTCCGAAAATTCTCCCGGGCTAAAATCTTAGCCATATTAGAACCGGAATACAGGTGATCGATCATCGCCTGATGAAAACAGGAACATGGTTCCTGCCCAATATATCCGGTGTCTTTACACTTCTTACAATGATAGATGGGTTCCAGATAATCAGATGAATATCCGGCCTCGTGTAAGAGAGCCTGCTTCTTCTCGATCAAAACATGATTCTTCTTACGGTAGTTTTCTCGTAAAGCAGGATCATCACTGACGATAAGCTGCTTTCCAAGAGAAATTGAATTGGAAGTAATCTGTCGGTCAAGATCTCTGATCTCTGGAATGGTTGTATATATATCTTTCTTGCGCTGTTCATGAAGACGGTAATTAGAAAGCCGCCTTGCTTCATATTGGCGCATGATATCCTGATAATCGTTATTTGATAATGACATAAGTTAGTTCTCCATGAGTTCGTTTGCGAACTGTTTCTGTAAAAGCTGCTGCTCTAACGCATCAAAATCATAATCACGCTGAGTAAAATTATGCATAGTATTCTGGTTATTATTGTTAGCAAAAGTCTTAGGAGCCTTCTGCTGTACATGGAAGTTCTTAGCATCTTCCAAGGTTACAATATGGTTATCTTTCCAATGTTTTAGGATGGTATCTGCATATGGAAAACTTGGTTTATTGATCGCATTGATTGTTCGGTTACATGCTTCGATGATCAATGGAAGATCAAAACCATCTGTCTCAAGCCATCGTTTCATATATTCTTCCTGAACAGGTGCAGGATTCTGGTTTAATCCGAAAGCACGCATAATAGAATAATATTCCTTACGGAAATTTTTGCTGTATGCTTTCGCTTCATCTGGAGTCTGAATATTGGCTTCATACCAGTTGATCGCTACAGACTGCATATAACGGAAACTCTTCTTGCCATTGGAAACACAATGCTCTACAAGATATTCAACTAATTCGCAGGACATCTTAAGATCCTCGATCATATAAAGTAATGTGTTCATATCTGTGCAGGTAAGAGGTTTTCCTAAAAACATCTCACATACATAAAGAAGATATGAGAAACGTTCGTCTTCACTCTTACGCTGTAATTCAGCAGGGGACAAAGTCTTCATTGCTGGGATTGCTTCAGCACCAATAGAAGCCTGTTTTTTTGCTGTAAACTGTTCTGTCTGGGAAGAGACAGTGGATGAAGCTGTTATAGACTGTGCCTGTGAATCTGGCTGTGCAGTCTGTGCATTGGAAATCTGTTCAGGAGAATGTGGATTGCCACTGACAGGGAGAAGTTCAATAAAACTGATCTCACCATCTTTTAATTCCATGCGCAGAAGTGATTCTTTCTCCCAGTACTTTAACGCACGAGTAACATCACGCTCCGTAAGTTCCAGTACGTCTGCCAGACAAGGGATGCTGAAGTTCGCACCATCAGAAACCATACGCAGAAGATAGATATACACTTTGATATATTCACCATTCGCACGGATCATGTAATTATCAACAAAAGCGTTTGGAAGCAGCGTTCCACCGGTTGGATATGTGGTTGTTACTTTAATGTAATTCATGGCAATTTCTCCTTCTTTTATTATTGTTAATCTGACTATAACGCAGATTGGAGAAATTGTAAATACCAGGGAAATCCACAGCCCAATTGTGTACAAGTATGTGGATAATGTGGATAATGTGGACAAAAATCGTAGAATTATGGAAATAAGCCATTTACAAAGATTTTACAAATGTGGAAAAGGATAAAAGAAATCCACAGATTTGTTTATCAACAATTGTGTACAAACCTGTGGATAATGTGGATAACTATCTATTTACGAGAGAATTTCCGATAGAATCGACGTTTCCTGCGCCCATAGTTATCAACAGATCATTTTTTTTGCAATTTTTTAAAATAAATTCTTCAATGTCATCAAATTCCTTAATATAATGCACATCTACATCATAATCTGCCATACGATCTACGATATCTTTGGAACTTACGATACCAGTATCTTTCTCTCTGGCTGCATAGATATCAGTTAAGATCACATGATCACAGAGACTTAATGCCTTAGCAAAATCATCAAGGAATGCGATCGTTCTGGAATAAGTATGTGGCTGGAATACACACCATAATTCATTATGTGGATAATTCTTTGCAGATTCCAGAGTTGCACGGATTTCTGTTGGGTGATGAGCATAATCATCAACAACAGTGAAGCCGTTGCATGTACCTTTTAATTCAAAACGACGTTTTGCACCAGTGAATCCAAGAAGCCCTTTCTTTATCGTATCAATATCGATACCGATACGTTTTGCAGCAGCGATGGCAGCCAGTGCGTTCTTTACATTATGCTCTCCATTGACATTTAACTGGATATGGTCAACATATTCTCCTTTAAAATAATAATCAAAATGTGCATGTCCAAATGCATCATATCCAATATTCTTTGCACAATAGTCGTAAGAATCATTTTCCAGTCCAAATGTTGCATATTCTGCTTTTAATCCGTCCACAATATAATCGATGTTCTCAATTTCACCATTGATGATCAGGTAACCATAATCAGGAAGTTTGTGAGCAAATTCACGGAAAGAATGGCGGATATCATCAAGATCCTTGAAGAAATCCATATGATCTTCTTCGATATTAAGGATAATACTGATCTTAGGGAAAAACTCTAGGAAACTGTTTGTATATTCACATGCCTCTGTTACGAATGTTTCAGAATGTCCAACACGGATATTTCCATTGATCGCATCAAGGATTCCACCGACACTGATTGTAGGGTCTGTGTTACCAGCAAGTAAAATATAAGATAACATAGAAGTAGTCGTTGTTTTACCATGAGTTCCAGATACAGCAATCGCATTCTGGTAATTGTGCATCATCTGGCCAAGCAGTGTGGCACGTTTCATAACTGGAATGTTACGGCGTACGGCTTCTTTATATTCTTCGTTTGTATCGAAGTTGATGGCAGCTGTATATACAACAAGATCAATATCATCTGTAATATTATCAGCAGTCTGGCTTAAGTAAACTTTGGCACCTTTATCTTCCAAGTGTTTGATGATATCAGAAGTATGGACATCGGATCCAGAAATAGTAAATCCTTCTTTGATAAGAATTTCAGCAAGACCACTCATGCTGATACCTCCGATTCCCATAAAATGAATATGAATTGGTTTGTTAAAATCTATTTGATACATTTTCATGTGTCCTTTCTTTCTATTTTGATATGGTTTCATTGTTTTCCTTATTATAAGTCACTGCAACTAAACTTGCAAGACGGAGATTGAATTGGAAAATATTATAAGTATCATAAAAATATGGATAAAAAAGTAGTAAAATGTCATAATAAAAAAGGGGATAAAAAACAAGTTTTTGTTCACAATTGCTGAAAATAGTGTTATAATAGAAACTAGCATATACGGTCGAAGAGAGAGAAGAAGTTACCAGAGCCTGACCGGAGAGCGAATTTTAGCTATATTATTAGAAACTAGGAGGATGACAACATGCAAATAACTGATGTACGAATTAGAAAAGTGGCCAAAGAAGGTAAGATGAAAGCTGTTGTGTCTATCACGATCGACAACGAATTTGTGGTACATGATATTAAAGTAATCGAAGGGGAAAAAGGTCTGTTTATTGCAATGCCAAGTCGTAAAGCGGCAGACGGTGAATATAGAGACATTGCACATCCGATCAATTCTGATACAAGAAATATGATCCAGACTTTAATTTTAGAACAATACGAAGCAATGAATCTGGGGGATATTGACGCAACAGCGCCAGAAGTCTAAGAGAATAACTTCTTCTTTAATTTACGCAGGAAGAGAATCAGGGTTGACCACCTGGTTCTCTTTTCTGCTATAATAAGGTATCATGATTTACGAAGCTAAGATACGAAAGAGATATTATTAAGAATAAGGAGGTTTGACCGATGGAATTTCAGATAGGAGATATTGTCAAATTAAAGAAAGCACACCCATGTGGAACGAATGAGTGGGAAATACTCAGAGTAGGAATGGATTTTCGCTTAAAATGTGTTGGATGCAGCCGACAGGTTATGGTACCAAGAAAGATGATTGAAAAAAATTTTAGAGGATTTATAAAAAAAGCTTGCCAAGATTAGATTTTTATGATAGAGTAAATATTCGTGGTATATAAAAATATCCTTGCTCTTTCACGAAGAAAGAGCCACTAGACCAAAAGGAGGTGCAAGTAATGATGAAATATGAATTAGCATTAGTTTTAAGTGCAAAGATCGAAGACGAAGAACGTGCAGCTATGGTTGAAAAAGTTCAGGCAATGATTACTACAGCAGGTGCAACGATCACTAACGTCGATGAATGGGGTAAGAAACAGTTAGCTTACGAAATTCAGAAGATGAAAGAAGGATACTACTATTTCATCCAGTTCGAAGGCGAAACTACAGTTCCAGCAGAACTTGAAGAAAGACTTCGTATTGAGGAAACTGTATTACGTTTCTTATGCGTTAAACAGGATGCGTAATTAACAGGAGGGATCCGAATAATGAATAAAGTAGTATTAATGGGAAGATTGACAAGGGACCCTGACGTAAGATATTCACAGGGTGAAACACCTTTGGCAATTGCCAGATATACGTTAGCAGTAGACAGAAGATTCAAGAGAAACGGTGAACAGGATGCAGATTTTATTAACTGTGTGGCATTCGGACGCACAGCTGAGTTTGCAGAGAAGTACCTGAAACAGGGTACAAAGATGGTCGTTTCTGGAAGAATCCAGACAGGTAGTTACACAAACCGTGACGGAGTTAAAGTTTACACAACAGAAGTTGTGATCGAAGAGCAGGATTTTGCGGAAAGCAAGGCAGCTGCAGCCCAGAACAGTAGTATGGGAGTTCCACAGCCAAGCGCGCCACAGCCTAGTGCCGCAGCAAGCGATGGTTTTATGAATATTCCAGATGGTTTGGAAGAAGAATTACCATTTAGTTAAATAGGAGGTAGAAATCATGGCTTATACAAAAGGCGATTCTCCAATGAGAAGAAGAGGCGGACGTAGAAGAAGAAAAGTATGTACATTCTGTACAGAAGCCGACGCTGTAATCGATTATAAAGATGTAGCAACATTAAAGAAATATGTATCTGAAAGAGGAAAAATCCTTCCAAGACGTATTACTGGAACATGTGCTAAACATCAGAGAGCTGTTACAGGAGCTATTAAGAGAGCTAGACATTTAGCTTTAATGCCATATACAGCTGAATAATTTTAAGCAGATAATGAAGAGTTATATTGTGACGAATGTTGCGATATAGCTCTTTTTTCTTTATATTAAAATATATTGTTTTGTAGAAAAAACATGTCGTAATGATTAAGAAAATTGCAGAAATTGAACAAATATCTCGCTTTCGTTAAATACAATGTACAAATTCATACAATTGAGTTATAATAAAGGATAATTGTAATAACTGAATCAGGAGAAAAAAATGGACATTATGAAGAAAACAAAGATAGAACAGTATCTTCAAAGACCATTATGGGTATTGCTCATTTTGGTTTTTATAGATGTAGTGTTCTTTTTCTTGGATATTCGATGTGCAGTAATCTTAGCTGTCGTTATCATTGCATTTGCAATTTTTCAAATGGTCATTTATTCCAGGAATAAGCAAGCAATTGTGAAAGAATGTATGAACTTTATGTTTGAACAGAGTCAGGTGCAGAATTATCTGCTTCAGCAGCTTCCAGTGCCATATGCTTTGCTTGATGGGAATGGGATGATCATTTGGTCGAACGAGGCATTTCAAAAAATTGCAGGAGATAACAGAGGAAAGTCGATTCAGCAGATTTTTAATAATCTGAATCGTAATCTGATTCCATCTGATGTCAGCCATGCGATTTCACATATTGAATACCAGAAGAAATACAAAGATGGTGACCAAGAAAAGGAACAGACGCTGTTCTATAAGGTAGAGATGAATCGTATTCGTGTGGAAGATTTCTCAGATGAGAATGATAACAGCTGTTCCAGACAGATGCTGAAAGATAATGACCTGATCGCAGCTTATTTCTTTGATCAGACACTGCTTAAGAAATATATGGAGCAGAATGAGAACCAGAGAATGGTTATTGGATTGATCTATATTGATAATTACGATGAGATCCTTGATGATATTGATGCAGTGAAACGTTCAATGTTGATCGCAGTTGCAGATCGTAAGATCAATAAATTTATCCAGAATGTTTCTGGTGTTGTGAAGAGAACAGAGAGAGATAAATATTTTGTTGTGTTTGAACAAAAATATCTGGATAAGATCAAAGAAAACAAGTTTTCAATTCTTGATGAAATCAAGACGATCAACCTTGGAAATTCTATGCATATGACACTAAGTATCAGTTTTGGAATTAATGGAAACACGTATCAGGAAAGCTACGAAGCAGCTTGTGCTGGTATGGATCTTGCTTTAGGACGTGGTGGTGATCAGGCAGTTATCAAAGATGGAGAAGATATCTCTTATTATGGTGGTAACTGTGAGGTTATGGAACGTACAACAAGAGTCAAAGCACGAGTGAAGGCACATGCATTAAAAGAATTGTTGGAATCTAAAGAGAATGTTGTGATCATGGCTCATAAGATCCCAGATCCAGATGCGATCGGTGCAGCTGTTGGGTTATACAGACTGGGACTTTCTCTGGGAAGAAAGGCACACATCGTTATGAACGAAGTGACGATCTCTGTCAGAGCAATGGTTGATGAACTGAATAAGAGCGGCATTTACGATGAAGATATGTTTATTGATAATGAACAGGCCATTGATATCACAGATGAGAATACACTTTTGATCGTTGTAGATGTAAATCATGCGAATTATACAGAATGTGAAGAATTGCTAAATCGGACTAAGACAATCGTGATCTTAGATCACCATAGAAAGAATAAAGATATGATCAGAAATCCAGTTCTTTCTTATGTAGAACCATATGCTTCTTCTACTTGTGAGTTAGTTGCAGAGATTCTTCAATATGTAGATTCTAAGCCAAAGCTGGAACCAATGGAAGCGAATGCTATGTATTATGGTATGCTTGTTGATACCGATAATTTTGTGAATAAAACAGGAGTTAGAACATTTGAGGCAGCGGCATATTTGAAACGTAATGGGGCGGATCTTACAAAGGTAAGAAAGATGTCAAGAGAGAGTATAGAAACCTACAGGATCAGAGCCAAAGCAATCAGCGAGGCAGAGATTTTGTATGGAAGATTTGCAATTGCAACACTTGTAGGAATCGGAGTGGACAGCCCTACAGTCATTGGTGCGCAAGTATCGAATGAATTGCTAGATATAGATGGAATAGAAGCGTCATTTGTTTTAACAAGTGTTCATGAGAGAGTTTATATCAGTGCAAGATCGATCGATGAAGTAAATGTCCAGAAGATCATGGAAGAATTCGGTGGTGGTGGCCATTTGACAGTTGCAGGAGCACAGCTTGTCGATGTATCATTAGATGAAGCAAAAAATATTATCCGTGAGACATTAAAATATTTGAAATCAAAAGGAGATATATAAATAATGAAAGTTATTTTATTAGAAGATGTAAAATCAGTTGGAAAAAAAGACGAAGTAGTAGAAGTTAACAACGGATATGCAAGAAATGTATTATTCCGCAAAAATTTAGGAATCGAAGCTACAAAGAAAGCTTTAAATGACCTGAAATTAAGAAAAGCAAATGATGACAAACTGGCAGCAGAAGCATTAGCAGAAGCGAAAGTTTTAGCAAAAGAGATTGAAGAAAAACAGTTAGTATTAAAGATGAAAGTCGGAGAAGGTGGAAGAACATTTGGATCTATTTCCACAAAAGAGATCGCAGCAGAAGCAAAGAAACAGTTAGGGTATGACTTAGATAAGAAGAAAATGCACTGCGAACCGATCAAGAATCTTGGATTCCATGATGTTACAATTAAAGTTCATCCACAGGTAACAGCAACATTAAGAGTCAAAGTAGAAGAAAAATAAGAGGGCATATTTATGGATGAAGCATTTATCAAGAAAGTGCAGCCAAACAGCCCAGAGGCAGAACAGTCTGTGATCGGTGCAATGATCATGGATAGAGACGCGATCGCTGATGTTATTGATATTGTAAGTGCGGATGATTTCTATCAGAAGCAGAATGGCATTTTATTTGAAGCGATGACAGAATTATATCGGGAAGGAAAGCCGGTGGATCTGGTAACGCTTCAGAATAAATTAAAGAAAAAAGATGTGCCGGAATCTATGAAATCTCTTGAATTTATCAGAGATCTTCTAGAAGCAGTCCCAACGTCTGCGAATGCGAAACAATATGCAAAGATTGTCAGTGAAAAGGCAACACTTCGTAAACTGATCAAAGTCACAGAGGACATCACAACGGAATGTTATCTCGGCAAAGATGATGTGACAGAGATTCTTGACCATACAGAGAAGAATGTGTTTGGACTTCTTCAGCAGGCAAGTGGAAGAGAAGATTTTGTACCGATTGATAAAGTCGTGTTAAATACGCTGGACGCGATCGAGGAGGCAGCAAGCTCTGAGGGACGAGTGACGGGTATTGCAACAGGATTTACAGATCTGGATTACAAATTATCTGGATTACATCCATCCGAGCTTATCATCGTGGCAGCACGTCCTGCTATGGGTAAGACAGCATTCGTATTGAATATTGCACAGAGAGCGGCAGTCAGAGATCATGTTCCAACCGCGATCTTTAGTCTGGAGATGTCAAAGGAACAGCTTGTAACCCGTATGATGGCGATGGAAGCGATGGTTGATTCTCAGTCCATCCGTACTGGTGATCTTCAGGAAACGGACTGGGAGAAGATCATGGAAAGTGCCGGAACGATCGGACGTTCTCCATTGATCATTGACGATACACCGGGTATTACAATTGCGGAGTTGCGATCTAAGTGTCGAAGATACAAACAGACACACGGACTTGATCTGATCATTATTGACTATCTGCAGCTGATGTCAGGAGGAAAACGTTCCGAATCAAGACAGCAAGAGATTTCTGAGATTTCCAGATCGTTAAAAGCACTGGCAAGAGAGATGAATGCGCCAGTGATCGCATTATCTCAGTTAAGTCGAAGAGTAGAAGAGCGAAAACCAGCCAAACCAATGTTATCTGACCTTCGTGAGTCAGGATCGATCGAGCAGGATGCCGACGTTGTAATGTTTATTTACCGTGATGAATACTATAACGAAGATTCTGAGAAGAAAGGAATCGCAGAGATCATCGTGGATAAACAGAGAAATGGTTCAACGGGTAGTGTAGAGCTTGTATGGCTAGGACAATACACTAAATTTGGAAATAAAGAAAGAGCACCACATTAATGTCTGGTGCTTTTTCTTACGCATACAACTGGATAAAATATACAATTTAAATAAAATAATACAATTCAATAAAAAGGGGGTATCTTATGTTATCATTTCTATTTCCTCCAATTTGTCCATTATGTGCAAAAGAATTGTTGGACAAAGGAGAGCATATCTGTAAATCTTGCAGTAAAAAGCAGATCTTTATCAAAGAACCGACCTGCTATTCCTGCGGAAAACCAATGAAAAATCACGAAAAAGAATACTGCAGTGACTGCAGACAACACCCGAAAAACTTTGAACGTGGAATGGGATTATGTATTTATCAGAAACCAGTCACGAATTCTTTGGCTGCGATCAAATATAAGAATGAAAGGAAATTTGTAAAATATTATCTGGAAGAGATTCAAAAAAGAAAATACAGAGATTTGTTACAGTTAAAAATAGATGTCATCATTCCTGTGCCGATCCATAGAAAAAAGAGAAGAAAAAGAGGCTTTAATCAGGCAGAAATTTTTGCAAATGGAATTGCAGAAATGTTAAACAAACCTATGTATACAAAGATTGTAGAAAGAATTCATGATACGAAACCGCAGAAACAATTAAACCCAGGAGAGAGAAAAAGCAATTTAAAGAAAGCATTTCGTGGAAATTTAAAAGAATATCAGAGAGCAGGAATGCCAAAAAGAGTGTTATTAGTAGATGATATTTATACAACAGGATCAACCGCAGAAGCGGTAACAGCAGCTTTGAAACAACTAGGAATCAGAGAGGTTTATGTATTTTGTATAGCGATCGGAAAAGGATTTTCCTGATATTTCCGTCATGGTATTTTGTAGAAAGGTCTGTTATAATGAGGTCTGGCTGATCCATGAAGATTTGAAAAAGATATGGATCAGAGGGAAGAAGATAGAGTTAGAAAGAGGCAAATAGATGGAAAATCGATATGACTTAAGTGGATCTCTGCTTCACTGGTATGATTATAATAAACGTCTGTTACCATGGAGAGAAAATAAAGATCCTTATAGAATCTGGATTTCAGAGATTATGCTGCAACAGACAAGAGTAGAAGCAGTGAAACCGTATTTTGACCGTTTTATGGAGGCATTGCCAACGGTTTATGATCTAGCCGAAGTAGAAGATGATCGACTGATGAAACTATGGGAAGGCCTTGGCTATTACAATCGTGCAAGGAATCTAAAAGCAGCAGCACAGACGATCGTTCAAGAATATGGTGGACAACTGCCTGCAGATTATGATAAATTATTATCGCTGAAGGGCATTGGAATGTATACAGCAGGGGCGATCGGATCGATCGCATTCGAACTACAGGTTCCTGCAGTAGATGGAAATGTTCTTCGTGTGCTGGCTAGATTATGGGGAGATGACTCTGATATTCTCAAAGATAAAACAAAGAAAGATATGGGAAGAAGGATCATGGAATTTATGCCGGAAGACCGACCGGGAGATTTTAATCAGGCATTGATTGAACTGGGTGCGACAGTTTGTGTGCCAAATGGGAAACCATTATGTGATCAGTGTCCATGGGATACGGTTTGTAGAGCTTACAAAGAAGATCTTATAGATAAATTACCGGTCAAAACGCCGAAGAAGGCAAGAAAGATCGAGCATAAGACTGTATTTTTATTAGAATGCAACGATCAGATCGCAATCCATAAACGAGGAGACAAAGGATTGCTTGCCGGATTATGGGAGTTCCCGAATGAAGATAAGAAAATGGATGCCGAAGATATCAAGGAATGGATGACTGTGCATCATATGGAAGATGCCAAGGTAGAAGCAGCAGGGAAAGGAAAACATATCTTCAGTCATGTGGAATGGCACATGGAAGGAGTAAAAATTTCCTTAAAAACACCGATAGAAAGCAAAGATTACGTTTGGGTACTAAAAAAAGAACTAGAAAATACGTATGCATTGCCGTCAGCATTTGAAATATTTCGTAAGATATTGTAAAATAAAAACTATGTATATAATTACAGACTTATAAAATCCCGTAAAGGGCAAATTCATTTTTAAAAGGAGAAAAGATTATGAAAAAGTTTTTAACAGTCGCATTAGCCGGTGTACTGGCAGCTTCTATGCTGTTCACAGGATGCAGTAAAAAAGCAGAAAGTAAAGTTCCAGATAAACTGATCGTAGGAACAAACGCAGAGTTTCCACCATTTGAATACATGAACGATAAAAAACAGCCGGAAGGTTTTGATATCGCTATGATCAAAGAAATCGGAAAACGTATGGGTAAAAAAGTTGAGATCAAAAACATGGAATTCAAATCTCTGATCGGTGCTATGGAATCTGATTCTATCAATGCGATCATTGCTGGAATGACAAAGACAGAGAAACGTGAAAAAGCTGTAGATTTCTCTGACAGCTACTATACAACAAATCAGGCGATCATCTTAAAGAAGGATAGCAAGATCACAAAATTAGCTCAGCTTGATGGAAAGAAGATTGGTGTTCAGGAAGGAACAACAGGAGATTTAATTTCATCTGGAGATAAATTTGGAGATGGTAAGAAAGCGAAAGTCCTTGTCAAAGGTGCAAAGGTAAAACGTTTTAAGAAGGGCGTTGATGCTGTCATGGATCTGAAAAATGGATCAGTTGATGCAGTAGTCATCGATGAATTAACAGCAAATGAATTTGTGAAAAAGAATGCGAAGAAGTTAAAAATAGTGATTGATTCTGCAGGATCTGAATACTATTGTATCGCACTTACAAAAGGTAATACAGCTTACAAAGAAGAGGTCAATAAACAGATTAAAGCAATTAAAGAAGATGGAACATATGATAAGCTGAAAGCTAAATATATTGATTCCAAAAACTAGAAAATAGGAAGGTAAGGTTTCAAAAATGTTAGATTCATTTTATACCGCATTTATTGAAGAACAACGTTACCTGCTATACCTCGATGGACTAAAGATGACAATTCTTGTGTCAGTCATTGCGATCATCATAGGTGTGGTACTTGGTACATTGTTAGCATTAATGCGTTTGACAGCAGAGCAGAAAGGAAAGAGTACACTTTTATCAAAAATCGCATACGTGTACATTGATATCATTCGTGGAACACCAACGTTGACACAGTTGATGATCATGTATTTCGTTATTTTAAAAGGTCAAAGTGGACTGCTTGTAGGTTCCTTAACCTTTGGTCTAAACAGTGCAGCTTATGTTGCGGAGATCATCCGTGCAGGAATTCAGGCTGTTGATCAGGGACAGATGGAAGGTGGACGTTCTCTTGGATTATCCTATGTACAGACAATGAAAGATATTATCCTGCCTCAGGCGATTAAGAACATTCTTCCTGCCCTTGGAAATGAATTTATCGTACTGGTAAAAGAAACTTCTATTTTAGGATATGTAGCGATCGTCGATCTGACAAAGGTATCAGATTTCGTGATTTCAAGAATTTTCGAAGCACTGGCACCATTGCTTGGAACAGCACTGATTTACTATGTGATCGTTAAGTTCCTGACATTAGGATTAAACGCATTAGAAAGGAGACTGAGACAAAGTGATAGACGTTAAAAATTTGCATAAATATTTCGGATCTCTGGAAGTGTTAAAAGGCATTGACTGTCATATTGACAAAGGAGAATGCGTTTGTGTGATCGGACCATCTGGATCTGGAAAGAGTACATTTTTAAGATGCTTAAACTTATTAGAGACTCCTACAAAGGGAGATATTGTCATTGATGATATGCATTTAACAGAGAAGAATTTCGATGTTGATGCAATGAGAAAACGAGTTGGAATGGTATTTCAGCATTTTAACTTATTCCCACATCTGACAATCCTTGAGAATGTTACATTAGCTCCGATCCGTCATAAGATGATGACAGAAGAACAGGCAAAAGAAAAAGCCATGGAATTGTTAAATCGTGTCGGTGTCGGTGACAAAGCTGACAATTATCCAGCACAGTTATCTGGTGGACAGAAACAGCGTGTAGCGATTGCAAGATCTCTGGCATTGTCACCAGAAGTCATGTTGTTTGACGAACCAACTTCCGCACTTGATCCAGAGATGGTTGGAGAAGTATTAGAAGTTATGAAACAGCTTGCCAAAGAAGGTATGACCATGGTTGTTGTAACTCACGAGATGGGATTTGCGAGAGAAGTGGCCAACCGTGTATTCTTTATGGATGGCGGTGGAATCCTTGAAGAGGGAACACCAGAACAGATTTTTGACCATCCACAGGAAGAACGAACAAAGACATTTTTAAGTAAAGTGTTATAAGAAGATGATGAAGGAGCAGATACTGCGATATTGTAGGATCTGCTCCTTTTTTGGTACTACCAAAGAAAAAGATTGTAAAAATCAGCATTCTCGATGGAAAACGACAAAAGTATGTGATATCATGAAAATATATGTTAATAAAGTGTATTGTTAACATAAAGGGAGTATAGATAGGGTGACGCAAGTAAAATGTATAAAAAAATAAAAGTTATTATGAATTAGGGGTGAAAGTTGTACGTGAATACAAATGTTAAGATGACCAGACAAGAGGTAGAAGAAGAGATAAAAGTACTAGAGAAAATTTTTGATGTTGTTAGAATTTTGGATGGAGAATTTTTATCTAAGATGCAAGAGAATCCCTGTGTGAGAGTACAGCTTGGAATGTGTAAATGTTATGAATTTTGGAAGAAGAATAAGCCATGTGAGAATTGCATATCAGTAAAAGCGTATACAGAGAAACGGCAGAAGACAAAACTAGAGTTTCTTGATACAGACATATATCTTGTGATCTCAAGATATATGGAAATTGATGATGAACCATGTGTTATGGAACTTGTCAGGTATCTTGCGGATGATACATTAATTGATATGGATGGAAGAGATAAACTTGTCGGCAAATTAAAAGGTTATCAGGATAAATTATACAGAGATCCTTTGACGGGAATCTATAATCGAAGATATTTTGAGGATGAGATTAGAGATATGCAGAATCCTGCTGGGGTTGCAATGATCGATCTGGATGATTTTAAATTATATAATGATATTTATGGACATGATATGGGAGATCGTGTATTAAAAACCGTAGCCGATGCAATCAACCACTGCATACGAAAGACGGATAAACTGGTTCGTTATGGAGGAGATGAGTTTTTACTGATCCTTCCGAATATGGTCAGAGGCACTTTGCGTGGGAAATTACTGCAGATTCAGGAAGCAATTCAGAATGCGAAAATTCCAGAATGTTCAAGACTAAGACTGACAGCAAGTATCGGTGGTGTTTTGTCTGAGAATGAAACCATCGATGAAGCAATCGCAAGGGCAGACCATTTGATGTATAAGGCAAAAGATTATAAAGCGATAGTAGTGACCGAATGTGATAAAAAGATGCCGGATGATGAAGAAACTAAGAATAAACCAAGAATTATGATCGTAGATGATTCAGAATTTAACCGGGAAATTCTGTCAGAGATCCTGCAGGAAGACTATGAGATCGTAGAAGCGGAAAGTGGAAGAGAAGCTCTTCATAAACTGGGTGAGTATGGACTGGGAATTTCTCTGGTACTGTTAGATATTATTATGCCAGAGATGGACGGTTTTGAGGTTTTAAAACATATGACAGAAGAAGATTGGATATCAAATGTTCCAGTCATCATGATCTCAAGCGAGGATTCAGAGAATTATATCAGACGTGCCTATGAGATGGGTGTTACCGATTATATTAACCGTCCATTTGATGCAAATATTGTCTATCAGCGTGTATCAAATACAGTAAAATTATATGCAAAACAAAGAAGACTAATGGCACTGGTTACATGAACCGTGCAGAGGGAGCGTTAAACACAGAATAGATAAATGGTGAGAAAATATGAAAAAAGAATACGATGCAGACATTTTAAAGGCTTTTAGCCAAAGCTATTTTGCAGGAATTTTAGTAAATGTCAGAGAAGACCGTTATGAGGTATTGCATCTTGCTTCTTGGATGAGACATATTTCAAAGGAAGGAAGTTATACAGAATTTTTAGAAGAGATGCTGAATGATTCGATCATGCAGGATTATCAAGGACAATTAAGAGAAAAATTGGATCCTTCTTATATCAAAAAAACTTTGAATGAGGATGAACTTACAGAAATCGATCGAAGCTACTATATAGATTATAAAGTAATCAGGGAAGAACAACGCAGATGGTGTCGTGCTTCGGTTGTGATCGTAGATCTTTGCGACGATGGAAGTCCAAATCATGTACTTGTATTATTCAAAGATATTACAAAGCAAAAAGAAAAAGACATGGAATATCAGAGAACATTAAAAGAAGCTTATCAGCTGGCAGAACGTGCGAATCAAGCCAAGACGACATTTTTAAACAATATGTCACATGATATCCGAACACCAATGAATGCGATCATAGGATTTACATCACTTGCAGCAACACATATCGATGAAAAAGAACGATTGAAAGATTATTTAAGCAAGATCATGACATCAAGTAATCATTTGCTGTCATTGATCAATGATGTTCTGGATATGAGCCGGATTGAAAGTGGGAAAGTTAAAATTGAAGAAAGCCCATGTAGTATTCCTATAGTTATACACGATCTTAGGAATATTCTGCAGACAGATATCAAGGCAAAACGTCTTGATTTCTTTATAGATACAGTTGATGTGGTCGATGAGAATGTCATCTGTGACAAATTAAGACTAAATCAGATTTTATTAAATTGTATGAGTAATGCGATGAAATATACAAAGGCAGGGGGAACAGTAGGCTTTCGCATTATTCAGAAAGGGCATGCACCAGAAGGCTTTGCAGATTACGATTTTGTTGTAAAAGACAATGGAATTGGAATGAGTGAGGAATTTGCAGAACATATTTTTGAACCATTTACGAGAGAAGAAACTTCTACAGTCAGCCGAATTCCAGGTACAGGACTTGGAATGGCGATTACAAAGAATATTGTAGATATGATGGGTGGAACTATCAAAGTAAAAAGTGAATTAGGAGTGGGATCGGAGTTTACGATCTCTCTTAGATTTAAGACAACCCAGCAAAACAGCAAGAGAGGAGTTATCAAGGAATTAAATGGTTTTCGTGCATTAGTAGCAGATGACAGTATGGATAGTTGTGCTAGTGTTGAGAAGATGCTGAGAACGATCGGACTTCGTTCAGAATGGACAACGTCTGGTAAAGAAGCGATATTCAGAGCCAAATATGCATCCCAGGAAAAAGATCCATTTCAAGTTTATATCATCGACTGGCTGATGCCGGATATGAATGGGATTGAAGTGGTACGGAGAATCCGTATGGAGATCGGGGATGAAGTACCGATCATTATCTTGACAGCATATGACTGGGCAGATATCGAGCAGGAAGCAAGAGAAGCTGGAGTTACAGCATTTTGTGCGAAACCGTTGTTTGTATCAGAATTATACGATGTACTGCAGAACGCAAGCCGTCCTGTGAAGACAAAAGATAAAACCATTTTAGAAGTTGAAGCATTCAAAGGAAAAGAGATTCTGCTCGTAGAAGATGTAGAATTAAACAGGGAGATTGCTGAGACGATTCTTACAGAAGCAGGATTCCATGTTAATAGTGTCGAAGATGGAAAACAGGCAGTAGATTATATGGAATCAGAGAAAGGAAATATGATCGACCTGATTCTGATGGATGTTATGATGCCGGTCATGGATGGATACGAAGCTACACAAAAGATAAGGCAATTAGAGGATAAGACAAAAGCAGACATTCCGATCATTGCAATGACAGCGAATGCATTTGAGGAAGATGCAAAGGCTGCAATCGAAGCTGGAATGAATGCACATATGGCGAAACCTATCCGAATTGAAAGTTTGTATGAGATTATAGAACAATACTTATAGACAAATCATACGAGGTGAACTATGCATTTAAAGAAACTTATGACTGGAGTCATGGTCTTTTTTCTGTTAGGATGCTTTCTTTGCGCATGTGGAAAGACAAAAGATCAGACTAGAAAAATAATAAAGGATACGAACAAGAAGATTATTATCGGTGGAGATAACTACCCTCCATTTAACTATACGGATGAGAATGGCAATCCGGCAGGGATCGATGTAGAACTTGCCAAGGAAGCTTTTTCTCGTATGGGTTACAAACCAGTCTTTGTAAATATTGATTGGGAGAATAAGAAAAATCTTGTAGAACAAGGGAAAATAGACTGCATATGGGCGTGTTTTTCAGTGACTGGAAGAGAAAATGATTATCACTGGGCAGGGCCTTATATGCTGAGCCATGAGGTTGTCGCAGTGAACAACAGCAGCAAGATCTATAAGCTGTCCGATCTTAAGAATAAAGTCATTGCGGTTCAGTCTACAACCAAACCAGAAGAACTATTTCTAAAACAAACAGACCCCAAAATACCGAAAGTAAAACAAGTCTACAGCATGGAAAACAGAGAACTGATCTACACTTCTCTGGGCAAAGGATATGTAGACGCTATTGCAGCGCATGAAATTTCAATCAGACAGTATATGTCCGATTATGAAGCAAAATACAGGATCCTTGATGAAGACATTCTTGAGACAGGGATTGGCGTTGCATTTGCCAAAAATGATCAAAGAGGAATTGAGAAAGAATTGTCAAAGACATTAAAAGCAATGGTCAAAGACGGAAGTGCCAAGAAGATTCTGAAAAAGTATGTTTCTGATGCAGAGAAATATCTGGAGGTGAGCAGCCTTGAGAAATAAAGCAGATAAAAGATTATGGACATTGAGTATCGTTGGCTGTGTGATCGTTGTTCTGACAGTTCTTTTCGTGTCTATAAAAGTGGAGACAAACAATGTCAAAAACAGAATTCATTCAACGATAGAGTACATTAGGGATCAATATTCCATGTATAACAGCTTCAATGATGCGGTTGAAGCAAAAAGCCTTGTAAGAATGGTTGAAAAAGTCCAGCAGACCGCAAGAAATTTTAAAGCAGATGATCAGGCGTTGGAAAAAGAGCATTTAAAACAATATGCAGGGGAACAAAAACTTACAGGTATCATTGTATTAAATGATAAAGATCAGCAGATTGCACAATATCATATGGGATCAAGATTTCAAAAAGTGATGGACTATGTCATGGAAAAAGAAACACTTCGTGATGTAAAAAAATATCCACAAAAATCATATATGGCAAGAATTGATCTGAAAAATGGAGGTTACATTGATCTGGCATCTTATGGAAGGATTGATGCAAAAGGAACGATCATAGGATATCAGTATATAAAAGCTGAGTATGCCAAAAACAGTGAACTCACAATCAAAAATGTGCTTGCCGGATATAAGCAGGAAAATGATGGAACGATCGTGATTACAAATGGAAATGACATTATAGCATCAAATGACAAGAAACTGATCAATACAAAGGCACAGAATAATCCTGTCGTCAATGAGATACGCAAAAGCGTGAAATCAGGACAATTTGCGGTCATCCAAAATGGCATCAAACGATATTTTACAAGTCTGGATAAGGGACGAAATTATTACATTTATATGTATGCAGAGGACAAGGATCTTGTAAAAACATTGATGAGTAACATAGGGATCGCACTTATTTTATATGGAATTTTTGTAACCATTTTAATGACGATCAAGGCAAAATCAAACCAGCAGTATGAACTCATTCAAAAACAGCGGGAAGAAGAGTATAAGAAAGAGCTGGAAAAATCAGCAAGAGAAGCAAAGAAAGCAAATATTGCAAAAACAGAGTTTTTACAGAGAATGAGTCATGATATCAGAACTCCGATCAATGGAATCCGGGGAATGGTGGAAGTCGGTGATTATTACAAAGATAATCTGGTAAAACAGGCAGAATGCCGTAAAAAGATATGGGAAGCATCTGGATTCTTGCTGGAATTGATCAATGAAGTTTTGGATATGGGAAAATTAGAATCAGAAGAAGTAATCTTAGAGGAAAGAAGTTTTAATTTTTTTGAATTATTTAAAGAGATTCGGATGGTCATTGAAAAGCAGGCAAAAGAAAGAGGAATTCAGATCGTTGTACATAAATACAGAGTGATTCACGAAAATTTGATCGGAAGTCCTTTACATGTGAAAAGAGTTGTAATGAATATTCTGACGAATGCAATTAAATATAATAAAGATAATGGAAAGATTATCATGGAATTTCAGGAGGTACAAGAAGATCAGGATACAGTTAGGATTCAATTCAAATGCAAAGATACAGGAATCGGAATGAGTGAATCCTTCCAGAAGAAGATTTACGAGCCATTTGCACAGGAAAAGGCATGGGCAAGAACCGTTTACGGCGGAACAGGGCTTGGAATGCCGATTACGAAAAGTCTTGTAGAGAAAATGGGCGGAACGATTTCATTTGAAAGTGAACAAGATGTAGGAACAACATTTGATATTGAGATTCCATTCCAGATTGATCATAATAAACAGTGTGAAGAACATAAGAAAAAAGAAGTAAAGGAAACATCAATCAAAGGTGTTAATGTATTGCTTGCAGAAGATAATGAATTAAATATGGAGATCGCAGAATTCGTGTTGGAAAGTGCAGGGGCGAAAGTGATTAAGGCATTTAATGGGAAAGAAGCGTTGGAAATCTTTAAAGCATCCGAACAGGGAGAAATTGATGTGATTTTAATGGATGTGATGATGCCGGTTATGGATGGATTAGAAGCTGCGAGATATATCAGGCGGAGCAATAAAGAAAATGCTAGAGATATTCCAATCATTGCGATGACTGCCAATGCATTTACGGAAGATCGGCGAAGAGTTTTGGAAGCAGGGATGAATGAACATTTGGCGAAGCCGTTGGAATCTGAGGTGTTGATTGAGATGATTGCGAAGTATTGTGGGAAGTAGTAGATTACAAATAGAAAGGAGGGAAGAGCAATGACAAAACAGCCTTTGGCAATTGGAATCGAACCTTATTGATAATACCGAATATTTTGCTAAGATGAAGATTTGGCAGGAAAAAGAAATATGTGAAAAATATCAGGGAAAATATCCAGTTATTACATTATCACTAAAAAGTGCAAAACAGCCAACTTTTGAATTGGCGTACCAGATGATCGTAGAACAGATCGCCTCAGAATTCAAAAGACATCGTTATTTATTAAAGAGTGATGTCTTGCTAGAAGATGAAAAAGAACGATACCAAGCATTGATGACACGAAAAGGAAGCCAGGCAGAGATGACAACGGCATTAAAATTTCTGTCAGACTGCCAGAAGGTATATCATAAACAGAAATTGAAGAATTGATCGCAGGCAAAGAAATAAAAAAACCAGTGCATGAAGATATTACCTATGCTGATGTCAAGGAATCACAAGATAATTTATGGAACTTTTTATTCTTTACAGGATATCTAAAAATGACAGGTCAGCTGCTTGAAGGAAATACAGTTTATCTGAAACTGGCAATTCCAAATGAAGAAGTTCGAAGAATATATCAAACAAGATCTCAGAGAAAGTATTAGTTATTATGATAAAAATGTAAAGAGGCATTAAATCAGATCGATGAAAAAGGATATGCAGATGGTTTGACCAATGAGGGATATGAAAAGATATTGAAATATGGAATCTGCTTTTGCCAGAAAAGCTGCCGTGTGTTTATATAATGATGAGAGTGTTAAAGGTATAAATTAAAAATTAAAACGAGAAAAGAGACAAGTGTGAAAAATATCAAAATCACAACTTGTCTCTTTTTAACATATTAAAAAATACATGGTATAACTCTTGCTTATTCATAAGGGGATAGAGGCGATGGGAGCATCGCCTCTTGTAAGTATTCAGATTAATGTACTACAAAAATCTATTACCAGTATACAATATTTTCGGGGGGGGGTGCAAGCTTTTTTTCTGGCTATAGGAAAATTCTATAAAGCAGAAATATTTGTTGAGAGAATAAAATTTCAAGAAATGAGAGAGGCTATAACACACAACAGATCATGAAAAATTGTCGGAAAATTGTGAATAATTGCTAAATTAATGCAAAAAATCAGATAAAATACTGGTAAAAATAAACGCAAAGGACTACAATGGTTGGTATGAAAGGAGGTTTAACTGATGGAGAGAATTGCAGAGAAACTTTCAGAGATCGAAATGACAGCGCGTTCGATCGTAGATGGCGCGCAGGAACAAAAGCATCAGATGGAAATGAAAATGCAAAAGCAGCGGGATACATTTGATGCGGATATGGAAAAGGAGACAAATGAAAAGATATTAAAGATTCAGTCGGATCTTGCAACAAACATGGAAAATCTTCTAAAGAAACAGGAAGAACAAAATAACAATGAAATAGAAGTTTTAAAACAAGACTTCAAAGAACATCGCAGCGAGTATGCAAGGCAGATACTAGAGCGGGTGATCAAAGTATAGGAGGCGGTGTCATTGAGAGATGTGATGCGCTACAGCGGAATTGTGACGAAAGTCGCAGCAATGCGTGCAAAGCTTTTAAAGCCGCAGGATTATGAACGGCTGGCTTCCATGAATACAGTGACAGATATTATCGAATATCTAAAACAGACGAAATCGTACGGAAAATTTATCAATCAGATGGATGAATCACTGTATCACAGAGGAAATATCGAAAAAGTTCTGATCCAGTCATTGTATGATGATTATACAAGACTTTACCGTTTCGCAGATATGCAGCAAAAAGAGTTTTTAAAAATTTTTATGAAACGCTATGAAGTTGACTTGATTCGATATTGTTTAAGGATTGTATTTAATCACAGCAATGTACCATTTGATCTAAATTACAAAAAGCCGTTTTTTGATAAGTATTCAAAGATTCGAATCGATCAGCTGGTAACGGCAAAGAATATCGACCATCTGGTAGATTATCTGAAGAATACAGAATATTACGCTCCACTTTCAAGGATCAGGGAATCAGGAGCATCGACATTAGCGGATTATGAGCTGGCATTGGATTTATATTATTTTTCCATGATGTGGAAAGCACGCAAAGGAAACTGGAACAAAAAAGATCAGGAGATGCTCACAAAAGAATTAGGAGCCAAGATCGATCTATTAAATCTTCAATGGATTTACAGGGCAAAGAAATATTACCATATGCTCGCACCAGACATTTATACATTGTTAATTCCGATTCAGCATAAACTAAGCAATCAGGAATTTAAAGATCTGGTTGAAGCACCATCGGTGGAAGAATTCACAAGAAGATTAAATGAAACTTATTACGGAAAGAAATATGAGTTCGGAGAACAGGTGCAGATGGAAAGCGTGGTAAATGAATGTGTAGAACATATCCTAACGATCGCTTACAGAAACCACCCATATTCTCTGGCGAGTATACAACAATATTTATTTTTAAAGGAGGAAGAGACTTATAAGATCACCACGGCACTGGAATGTATCCGCTACGGATTATCACAACGAGAGACATTACAGTATTTGGTGAGGCAACAACGACGTCAAGGAGGTAATGCATCATGATCGTAAAGATGAAATTCTTAAGCATTTCCGGTCCGAGAACTGATATTGACAGGGTAAGTGCATCTTATCTTTCCAAATACGAAATGCAGCTGGAAAATGCGATCACAGAATTGAAGACGACAGATAACCTCATGCCGTTTATGGATGTGAATCCTTACAAAGAACCGCTTTCCAAAGCGGAACAATATGTAGCGATGCTTGCACAGCCAAAAGGGGAGATGGATACCTCTCTTACGGCAGATGAGATTCTTACAATGATCCGGGATCTCAATCATGATTATCTGGATCTTAAGGCGAGAGAAGACCGGTTAAAGAAGCAGAAAGAAGAATTCTTAGAAAGGCTTCATGAACTCGAACCGTTTCAGCCTTTAGAGTTAAATTTAAAAGAAGTTTACGGTTACCAGTATATGAAAGTCAGATTTGGACGGGTAAACGTAGAGTATTATCAGAAACTTGAAAAATATTTATTTGATGATCTCAATGCGATCTTTTTGGAGGGAGTCCGGAATGAAAATTATGTGTACGGATGCTATTTTGCAGCACATAAAGAAATGGGAAAAATCGATTCAACGTTTAAATCTCTGCATTTTGAAACGATATCACTCCCAGATGATTACGAGGGAATGCCAGCAGAAATCTGCAGGAATCTAAGAAATCAGATCGATGAGATTGAAAAAGAAATTAAAAATGTCCAGAAACAGATGAAAGATTTCTTATCTGTGAAAGCAAAGAAGATTCGAGGTGCCAGATATAAGTTAGAGGAATTATCCAACAACTTTGATGTTCGTAAAATGGCAGCCTGCATGGAAAATGAAGAACAGGAAGATTACTACATTCTCTGTGGCTGGATGAGTGAAAAAGATACGCAGGCATTTATCGAAGAGACAAAAGATGATGATCGAATCACGATCATCGTCGAAGAAGGCCGAGAAAAATTCTTCGGTGATCCACCGACGAAATTACAGAACCCAAAATTCTTTAAACCGTTTGAAATGTTTATCAGAATGTATGGACTGCCATCCCATGATGAGATGGACCCAACCATTTTTGTGGCACTGACTTATACCTTTATTTTTGGAGCCATGTTTGGTGATGTTGGTCAGGGATTGTGTTTGTTTATCGGTGGGGGATTACTATATAAGATCAAGAAATGGAATCTTGCAGGAATCATTTCGATAGCTGGAATCTTCTCTACATTCTTTGGATTTATGTTCGGAAGTTTCTTTGGATTTGAAGGAACGATTATCAAGCCGATGTGGTTATCGCCAATGCATGCAATGATGAAATTACCATTTGTCGGACAGTTAAATACCGTATTTATCGTGGCGGTTGCATTTGGTATGGCACTGATCCTGCTTGCGATGGTATTTCAGATCATCAATGCAAAGAAACGAGGGGATAAAGAAAATTTATTTTTTAGTCCAAATGGAGTTGCAGGACTTGTATTTTATGGATTCCTTGTCTTAACGATCGTGCTTTATATGACAGGACACAAAACACCAGGAAATATCATGATGGTCATTTTCCTTGGAATTCCAGTCATACTGTTTTTGTTAAAGGAACCATTAGGACAGCTGGTCGAAGGAAAGAAACCAAAAGCAGAAGGCGGTGTCGGAATGTTTTTGGTACAGGGATTTTTTGAATTGTTTGAGACGATGTTAAGTTTCTTCTCCAACACAATCTCATTTGTGCGTATCGGAGCATTTGCAGTGAGCCATGCGGCAATGATGGAAGTTGTTTTGATGCTTGGAGGCATCACAGACGGGGCAGGAAATCCAAACTGGATCATCATTGTTCTTGGAAATATTATCGTGTGCGGACTGGAAGGTCTGGTTGTCGGAATTCAGGTATTACGTCTGGAATATTATGAGATGTTCAGCCGTTTCTACACGGGATCAGGAAGAGAATTCCATCCATATGACAATCATGCAGGCAAGGAAAATTAGGAGGTATCGGTTATGGTTATGACATTAGCAATCAAATTAGTGATCATCGCAGCATTAATTTTAAGTATATTTATTCCTTTTGGTTATTTTCTTCATGGAGAGAGAACAAAGAAACGTTATAAACGAAGCATTGCATTTAACGCATTTTTCTTCTTCGGAATCATTGTGATCGCCGGAGTGATGATGTTTATCACAGATCCGGTACAGGCAGCTCAGGCAAGCTCTGATGCTGGAATGAGTACAGGATTAGGATATCTGGCAGCAGCATTATCAACGGGACTTTCCTGCGTTGGTGGTGGTATCGCCGTAGCGAGTGCTGCAAGTGCAGCCTTAGGTGCGATCAGCGAAGATCCAAGTGCATTAGGTAAATCCTTGATCTTCGTAGGTCTGGCAGAAGGTGTGTGTCTGTATGGATTGATCATTTCATTTATGATCATCGGTAAACTTGGATAGATCAGGAAGTGATATTTATGAAAATGTATTTGATCAGTGATAACGTAGATACATTGACAGGAATGCGGTTAGCCGGAGTTGATGGAGTCGTGGTTCATGAGAGGGATGAACTAAAAGAAGTGATTGAAAAAGCTATGAGCGATCCAGAGATTGGGATCGTGCTTTTGACAGAGAAGTTTGGAAGAGAATTTCCAGAACTGATCGATGAGATCAAACTGGAACGCAAGATGCCGCTTCTGATCGAGATTCCTGACCGGCACGGAACTGGGCGGAAGAAAGATTTTATCACGTCTTATGTCAATGAGGCGATCGGATTGAAATTATAAGCCGGCTGTAGAAGGAAGGTGACGAATGTGACAGTAGAAGAAAAGATTTCACATATCAGGGAAGCTGCCATGGAAGAGGCGAGAGCCAGAGGAAATGAAATCATAGACCAGCATCAGAAGGCTTTGGAAAGCGTGTTCAAGACACATAAACAAGAAGCTGTGATGCAGGCAGACACGAGAATTAAGACCGAAACAGCATCGGCAAGGCAGCAGTTAAATACAGCAACATCCAAAGGACAATTAAAACTTCGAAGGCAGTTAAGCCGTGTTCAAAATGAACTGAAAAACAAGCTGTTTGAGGAGGTCCGTGAGATGACCGATGAATATATGAAAACGGAAGAATACAAAGAATTGCTCGTATCCTATATTGCCAAAGCAGCAAGATTTGCAGATGGGAATCCACTGACGATCTATATTAACAGCTCCGATCAGGATAAGAAAGAATTTCTTGAAAAACGGACAGGAATGACAGTCACAGTTAGTGAGGAAGATTTTATCGGAGGAATCCGTTCAGTCATTCCGGGAAGAAATATTTTGATCGATCACTCATTTTCGGGAGCTTTGGAGAAAGAATACGAAGAATTTACCTTTAAAGGGGGGTGTGACAGGTGAGTAAGACTGGAACAATTTATGGAATCAACGGACCTGTCATTTATCTGGCTGGAAATACTGGATTTAAGATGTCAGAAATGGTTTATGTCGGCAAAGAAAAGTTAGTCGGAGAAGTCATTTCGCTGGATAAAGACCGAACAACGATACAGGTCTATGAGGAAACATCTGGGTTAAGACCGGGAGAGATCGTGGAAGCAAGCGGAGAAGCAGTATCCGTTACATTGGCTCCCGGAATCTTAGATAATATTTTTGATGGAATTGAACGCCCGCTTGAGAGAATTGCTGAAAATGCAGGTGCATTTATCACAAGAGGTATCAGTGTAGATTCGCTTGATACACAGAAGTTGTGGGATACAAAACTGGTTGTCAATGAAGGAGATGTTCTTCATGGAGGAGACATCTATGCCGAAGTGCAGGAGACAAGAGCGATCGTACACAAATGCATGGTACCTCCAGATCTTACAGGAACGGTTACCTTTGTGGCATCTGATGGGGAACATACGATCAAAGATCATATGATCACATTAAGATTAGATGATGGAACAGAGAAGATTTTAACAATGATCCAGAGATGGCCAATTAGGGTTCCAAGGCCAGTATACGATCGAATTCCGGCATGTGTGCCATTGGTCACAGGACAGAGAATACTGGATACCATGTTTCCAATCGCAAAAGGTGGAACAGCAGCGATCCCAGGCGGGTTTGGTACTGGAAAGACAATGACCCAGCACCAGATCGCCAAATGGTCCGATGCGGATATCATTATTTATATCGGATGCGGGGAACGTGGAAATGAAATGACGCAGGTATTGGAAGAATTCTCAGAATTAGTCGATCCAAAGAGTGGAAATCCATTGATGGACCGAACAACACTGATCGCCAATACGTCTAATATGCCAGTGGCAGCACGTGAAGCGTCTATTTATACAGGGCTTACACTGGCAGAATATTACCGCGATATGGGTTATGATGTCGCGATCATGGCGGATTCTACCTCAAGGTGGGCAGAAGCATTAAGAGAATTATCTGGTCGTCTGGAAGAAATGCCAGCAGAAGAAGGATTCCCGGCATATTTGGCATCGAGATTATCTGCTTTTTATGAGCGAGCTGGGATGATGCATAACTTAAATGGAACCGACGGTTCCGTAACGATCATCGGTGCGGTATCACCACAGGGAGGAGATTTTTCTGAGCCAGTAACGCAGAATACAAAGCGATTTGTCCGCTGTTTCTGGGGATTGGATAAATCGTTAGCCTACGCAAGACATTTCCCAGCGATCCACTGGCTGACAAGCTACAGTGAATATCTTACAGATCTTGGAGGCTGGTACAGAGATCATGTATCACCGAACTTTGTGGACTATCGAAACCGGCTGATGGCAATCCTGAATCAGGAAAGCAGTCTGATGGAGATCGTAAAACTGATCGGTGGAGATGTTCTCCCAGATGATCAGAAATTAACGTTAGAGATTGCAAGGGTAATTCGATTAGGATTTCTGCAGCAAAATGCATTCCACAAAGACGACACCTGCGTATCTATGGAGAAGCAATATAAAATGATGGAAGTCATTTTATATCTATACCAAAAGAGCAGAGAATTAGTGGCAAGAGGAATGCCGATGAGTGTGTTAAAAGCAGAAGGAATCTTTGAGAAAGTCATTGCGATCAAATATGATGTTCCAAATGATAATCTGCAATTACTGGATCTTTACCATAAACAGATTGATGATTTTTATGACGCAGTACTGGAAAAGAATGCATAAGGAGGCGGATAGATTATGGGAATTGAATATTTAGGCTTAAGCAGCATCAATGGTCCGCTTGTCATTCTGGAAGGGGTACAAGACGCATTTTTTGATGAGATCGTGGAATTTACGGTCGATGGAAAGACAAAGAAAATTGGAAGGATCATTGAATTATACGAAGATAAAGCAGTCATTCAGGTATTTGAGGGAACCGAAAATATGTCCCTTGACAATACAAGAACGAAACTGACCGGACATCCGATGGAAGTTTCTCTTGCACCAGATATGCTTGGAAGAACATTCAACGGGATCGGAAAACCAATTGATGGATTAGGCCCATTGATCACGGATGTAAAACGAGATGTCAATGGACTTCCGTTAAATCCAGTCCGAAGAAAATATCCAAGAAACTATATCCGCACAGGTATTTCAGCCATTGATGGATTAACAACGCTGATTCGTGGACAGAAGCTTCCTATCTTCTCAGGAAACGGATTGCCACACGATCAGTTGGCAGCACAGATCGTAAAACAGGCATCCTTAGGAGATGGTTCTGATGAGCCATTTGCGGTAGTTTTTGGAGCAATGGGTGTCAAACATGATGTTGCGGATTTCTTTCAGAAAACATTTGAGGAAAGCGGTGTTGCAGATCATGTATGTATGTTCTTAAATCTTGCAAATGACCCAGTTGTCGAACGACTGATCACACCGAAAGTAGCCTTAACGGCAGCAGAATACCTGGCATTTGACTGCAACATGCATATCTTGGTAATTCTGACCGATATGACATCATTTGCAGAAGCGATGCGTGAGGTATCTTCATCCAAAGGAGAAATTCCATCCAGAAAAGGATACCCAGGATATTTATACAGCGAACTTGCGACACTTTACGAACGTGCAGGAATTATTGAAGGAGCGGAAGGTTCTGTAACACAGCTTCCAATCCTTACAATGCCCAATGACGATATCACACATCCGATTCCTGACTTAACTGGATATATTACCGAAGGACAGATCGTACTGGATCGTAACTTAAATGGACAGTCTATTTATCCGCCGATCAGTGTCTTGCCGTCACTTTCACGTCTGATGAAAGATGGAATTGGTGAAGGATACACAAGAGAAGACCATCAGGATCTTGCAAACCAGTTATTTTCTGCCTATGCAAAGGTGGGAGAGGCAAGGAACTTAGCCTCTGTCATCGGTGAAGATGAATTATCACCGATCGATAAAAAATATCTGGAATTCGGAAAGGAATTTGAAGAACGATATATCGGTCAGGGATCAGAAGAAAATCGTTCTATGATTGAGACTTTGGATCTTGGATGGGAATTATTAAAGATTCTGCCAAGGGAAGAATTAGACCGAATCGACACGAAGATCATCGATAAATACCTGCCGAAAAAGCAGGAAAGCTAAAAAGGTGGTGAGATTATGGACCCACGAGAATTCCCAACCAAAGGAAATCTGATCGCAGCCAAGAACTCGCTTGCATTAGCAAAACAAGGCTATGATCTGATGGATAAAAAAAGGAATATTCTGATCCGTGAGCTGATGGATCTGATCGATGAGGCAAAAGATATTCAGGAAGAGATCGATACGACATTTACAAGAGCATATGCATGTCTTCAGAGAGCAAATATCCAGCATGGGATTAGTAAGGTCGAAGAACTTGCCTATACGGTTCCAATCGAGGATTCGATTCAGATTCAGACCAGAAGCATCATGGGAACGGAGATACCACATGTAAAATATGATGCACATGAAAATCAGCTGACTTATGCGATGGATGGGACATTTGAGTCAATTGATGTTGCAAGAGAAGCGTTTCGACAAGTGAAAGATCTGACAATCAAATTGTCGATGGTCGAAAATGCAGCTTATCGGCTGGCGACGAGTATTAAGAAAACACAGAAGAGAGCGAATGCGCTGAAAAATATTACGATTCCGACTTATACTGGGTTTGTTTATAAGATTTCAAATGAGTTGGAAGAGAAGGAGAGGGAGGAATTTACGAGGCTTAAGGTTATTAAGAGGATGAAGCAGAAAGGATGAGATGTATAAAATAAATAAACTAAGGGGTGAAAAACTGGGGGGGGTGTGTACTATAATTAGTACAAAGAATAAAAAAATTTATCAATCTTGGCATAAAATAACAAAAAATCACGTATAGGTAACACAGCCTGTGTTAACGTTTTTACAAAGAAAGCAAGCGGGGGTGCTTTATATTTGGAGAGCCAAAGGAGGAAAAATGAGAGATTCTGAAAAAGTGTACTCCAAAGAAGAGTTACTAAATTATTTGTATAAATATGGAAATATCCCTGTTATATTATTTGCAAAAGATAAAGAAGGAAAATGCAGACAAAGACGATCGATGGAATCAAGTATATTGGAGTTTTGGAAGTACCGGAATTATCACTGCAGCTTCCAGTAATGTCACACTGGAGCCTGGCTGGATTAAAAATTGCACCAGGAAGATACAAAGGAAGTGTCTACAAAAGAAATATCATCATTGCAGGTCATAATTACCGAAGTCATTTCAGTCGATTAAAGACGTTGGACATCGGAAGCAAGATCTGGTTTATTGATGTAGAAGGGAATCGATTTGAATACAAAGTTTCTGATATAGAGATCATTAAAGGAACCAATGTAAAACAAATGGAAAAAGGCAAATGGGATATGACACTATTTACCTGTACCTATGGTGGCCAAAACAGAATGGCACTGCGTTGTACACTTATAAATGCAGTGGCTGGTGAAAATTGACACGATCAAAAAGATATGATATCTTAACAAAATAAGCTGATGACATCTGTGTAATGGACACAGGGGTTATCAGCTTTTTATTTTACTTTATAGAAGAAAGGAATTTATAAAAAATGGACAAGAAAAGCTATATTTTGCAGTTGTTGAAATATTTTGTTATGGCAGTGATCGTGGGGATCATCGTAGGAGCAATTGATGCCCTGTTTGGAAGAGTACTGATCGCAATCTCTGATTTTAGAACCATACATTATCAATACTTACTTCCATTCCTGCCAATTGCCGGATTAGTGATTACGGCAATGTATTATGCATTCAGTAAAGCAAGCTTAAAAGGAATGAAACTTGTCTTTGAAGCTGGACAGCAAAAAACAGATGCTATCCCATTATTATTAATTCCATTGGTAATGATCGGGACATGGTTGACGCATTTATTCGGAGGAAGTGCAGGAAGAGAAGGGGTTGCTGTCCAGATTGGAGCGACATTATCTCATGCAATCGGAAGAAAATTCAAATTCCCAGAGAATGGAAGATTAATGTTAGTGATCGGTATGGCAGCAGGATTCGGAGGTCTGTTTCAGACACCACTAAGTGCAACTTTTTTTGCCATTGAAGTAATTGTCATAGGGAAAATGGATTATGAAGCGTTACTTCCAGCGTTAGCATCCGCATATACAGCAGCATTTACATCACATAGTCTTGGATTGGAAAAGTTTTCAGTTGTAATGAAAGATACAGTAAATCTGTCAGGAACAAAGACGATTGCAGCTGTGATCTGCCTTGGGATTATTTTTGGACTGACAGGACGATTATTTTCATTCTCACTAAGCAAATTAAAAGCATTTATGGGTGAAAAGATTATGAATCAGTTTTTGAGAATCGGATTTATGGCGATTCCATTGGCGGTATTATTATTTGCTGTTCATGGATCAAGATACAGCGGACTCGGAACAAACCTGATCTCAGCAGGATTTACAGGACAGACGATCTACGGGTATGACTGGATCCTAAAATTGCTATTTACGATCTTTACATTAGCAATTGGATTTCAGGGCGGAGAAGTTACACCATTATTCTCAATCGGAACATCTCTAGGAGTAATTCTAGGTGGACTATTCGGACTGCCACCAATGTTATGTGCAGCATTAGGATATGCAGCAGTTTTTGGAAGTACCACAAATACACTGATCGCACCGATCATGATCGGACTGGAAGTATTTGGAGGAGCTAATATGGTACTATTTGTGATCGTTTGTGCGATTGCTTATGGAGTGAATGGGGATTTGTCTATTTATGCACAGGAGAAATTATAATATTCAATAATTTCAGTTATCCAAACCACTGGGGTGCGTATAATGTCCCAATGAAATATTTCACGCTATATAAGTAACATTTTTCAACAAAATTATATTTTTATACTAAGAATACTTATCTATCAGCTTATCAATAAATAATAAATTATATGTAAAGACAGTACAAAAAGGAACTGCAAACAACTAAGCAATTCCTTTTAAAATCCAGCTATTTTTTCTTCAATTCATCTCTTCGCTTCTTCAAGATCCGGCACAACTGTCCAAATTCTCTTACATGCTCACGAGGCATCATCTTAGGGAATGCACGCAAGATACGACGAGATGTAAATGTAGGAAGCTTTGCCATGTTTTCATATCTAGTGCGAAGTTCAAATGCACGTTGCTTCATAGAATCCATACGAGCTTTGACTTCTTCAGTATTTTCCTGTTTCACTTCATCTACTTTCTCACGAATAACATCCGCACGAGCTTTCAATCGATCCTGAGCTTCCAAGCCATCCATCATACTGTCATAAATATTCTCACCGATCTGATCAGAAATATTACGCAATTCTTTCGCAATATCCTCCATAAGAGCCAGACGTTTGTTGAACTTTAAAATACCCTGAACAGTAATACAAACATCAACGAAAATCGTGATCGTTAATAATACAAGCAGGAATTTACCAAACCATACTGGAAGAAATGAAACCAGTTTATCCGTAAAAGGATAAATAAGCTTCACGATCAACACACAAGCGACACCCCAGATCGCAGAAAATAAAGGACATACATAACCGCCAATATTCAAAGGCAGCTCAGAATAATCCCACCATCTATGATGAAATAACTTCTCAAGCAGAAATCCAGTCAGCCATTCAAGAAATGTAACAAGAATGGTAGAAGTAATATAAAGTAAGATCAGATTCCCAACATAAGGTTGCAACAAAGCAACGACAACGGTCACGCCAATCCCATAGATCGGACAGATCGGACCATTTAAGAATCCACGGTTTACAAAAGAATGTTGTTTAAAAGCAGCATATGCAACTTCGGTACACCAACCAAGAAAACCATAGATAAAGAAACTAAATAAAATATCATAATAAGTCATAGAAATCTCCTTCTAAATCTTTTCAGATTAAAAGTGGTATCCAAATCATTTTAACAAATTATCATATAAAAGACCAGATATACATGAGGAGATCAGAAAAATCTTGACTTAAACCCTGCTCCAAGGATTAAAATAAACTCAGAAATAAGTAGAAAGGAGCAAGCAATACTATGACGATTAAAGAAGTAGCAGAAAAATATGATATCTCTGCAGATACCTTAAGATATTACGAAAGAGTCGGAATGATCCCAAAAGTAACGAGAAGGCCAAATGGAATCAGAGACTATCAGGAATCAGACCTGGGATGGGTAGAATTAGCCATTTGTATGAGAAGTGCAGGACTTCCAATAGAGGTTATGATCGAGTATGTAAAATTATATAAAGAAGGAGATAATACGATTCCTGCAAGATTAGAGTTATTGCAGGAGCAGATGAATGCTTTGAAAGAACAAAAAGCACAGATTGAAAGTACGGTGGAGAGATTAGCTTATAAGATATCGAAGTATGAAGAAGCCATGGAGACTGGGGTATTGGTTTGGGATGAAAGTGGAGATTGTCATGATTAGATTTTAACTTGTAAAAACAGAGGTGTATTGAGTATAAATAGAAAAATTTTATCTGTCCGAAAGATGACCAAAATTCAGAAAAATATTTAATATACTCAAAGTCTATGTTTGACCAATTACTGTCCACGGATTGCAGACAAAGCTTTCTTAAATTGAACAGAAAATAAGATTGCTGTAAATGTCACCGCAATAAAATCAGCAACTGGTTCTGCCATGTAAACAGCCGTTGTCTGATCAGCTGTGAAAATATGTGGCATGATATAAATGAGTGGAATCAAAAGCACAAACTTTCTCATAACCGCAACAACAATAGAAGAAATTGCTTTTCCAAGAGAGTTAAATGCCATCTGGCATGAAATCTGAATTCCGAACATAAACATGACTGCCATATAAACACGAAGTGCATTTTTGGTAAATGCAACTAATGCAGGATTGGAAGTAAAGATACCTGCAAATACCTGAGGAAATACCATGACAAGTACCCATAAGATCACAGAATAAGTCAAACTTGCCTTTAATAAAAGGAAGAAAGTGCTCTTTACACGATCTGCATTTTTGGCACCATAATTATAACTCATGATTGGCTGTGCACCCTGTCCAAGTCCCTGAAGAGGAAGCATTGCAAACTGCATGACACTTGTAAGGATCGTCATTGCACCAACTGCAACATCTCCACCATATTTTAATAAGGAAGAATTAAAACATACAGAGATAATGCTTTCACTTGCCTGCATGATAAATAGGGAAAGCCCAAGAGCCAGACAAGGCAAGATCACCGGAGCACTCAAAGGCATATGCTGTTTCTTGATACGAAGTGTAGATTTTGGCCCAAATAAGAAACTCAACACCCAGATACAAGAACAAGCCTGAGAAATGATCGTAGCCAGTGCAGCACCACGAACACCCATATGGCATGCAAAGATAAAAATTGGATCTAGAATAATATTGATCACAGCCCCGATCAAAACAGAATACATTCCAGTCTTTGCAAATCCCTGTGCCGTGATAAATGCATTCATTCCAAGTGTTAACTGCACAAAGATCGTACCAAGTGAATAAATATTCATATAACTGACCGCATATTTGATCGTATTTTCACTAGCTCCAAATGCCATCAAAAATGTACGGTTTCCAAAGAACATGATCAAAGTCAGGATCACAGAGATAATGATCTGCATCGTAAAACAATTTCCAAGAATATTTTCCGCAGAATCAAGATCTTTCTTACCCATCAAGATCGAAGCACGAGGGGCACCACCATTTCCAACAAGAGCGGCAAATGCCGAAATGATCATGATCAGCGGCATACAAACTCCAACTCCAGTCAGAGCTAAAGCGCCACTTCCAGGAATATGTCCAATATAAATACGGTCAATAATATTGTAAAGCATATTGATCATCTGAGCGGCCAAAGTCGGAATTGCCAGTCTTAAAAGCAGTTTCCCAATCGGTTCCGTTGCTAAAAATTCTTTATCATTATTCATAATAAAATTACCAAATCCTTTCTTAAGCATAAAAATACATTTTATCACAAAAATCCGTAAAATGTATACATATATATGTATTGTGCCAAATTTAATCGTTGATTTTTTGAAAAATAACAAGTAATATAGTTCTTTAGAACAAAAAAAGGATGTGAAATAAATATGCAGATCATAGAGACATACGGAAAATATATCGAGAAATGGGCAAATACAAATCCAGACAGGGCAAGAGTATTATTAAAACTTGGATGGGAAGCTCAGAACTTAAAATATAAATTTATACCAGACAAACGATTACTGCCAGCAGATAGATATCTCGCGCATCTGATGATGAACACGATGCTGATGCCACTTAAGAATCCTCAGGAATGTGCGATCGTCAGTATCTTTACACCATGTGAGATCTTACACGAAGCAGGATTACATCCATATAATGTAGAAGCATTTTCCTGCTATCTTTCCGCATCAAATGCAGAACGAGCATTTTTACAGCAGGCAGAGAACACAGGAATTTCAGAAACACTATGCAGCTATCATAAGACATTTTTGGGAGCGGCACAGAAGAAGATCCTTCCAAAGCCCAAATGTATCGTATACACAAACCTTACTTGCGATGCAAATCTGCTAACATTCAAAACATTAGCAAAACTATATGATGTACCAGCATTTGCGATCGATGTACCGATGCAGCAAAATGAAGATAACGTCAAATATGTCGCAGATCAGATCAGAGATCTGAAAGTATTTTTAGAAAAATGTACTGGAAAGACGATTACAGAAGATGGACTAAAAGAACGAATGAGACGAAGCAAACGTACGATGGATAAGTTCATTGAATGTCAGAAAAAATCCGCAGATAAAGATATCAAAACAGATCTTGTCACACCGCTTTTTGCAGGAATGACAAATAATATTTTGTTGGGAACAAAAGAAGAAGAGAAATATGTGGATCAGTTATTAAAAGATATCGAAAAAGCACCAAAGAAAAAAGGAAAGAAGATCTACTGGATGCACACGATCCCATTCTGGTCAGGTGCAGTACAGGAAGCACTGGCATTTAATGAGAATGCACAGATCGCAGGATGCGAGTTAAGTCGTACATTCGAACCTGATTTTGATCCAGAAGATCCATACGATGCGATGGCGAGAAGAATGGTCTATCATGGATTAAATGGAAGTGCGGTAAGAAGAATTGAAGCCGGAATCTGCCATGCAAAAGATGTGAAAGCAGATGGAGCTGTCTGGTTTGGACACTGGGGATGTAAACATACACTTGGAGCAGCACAGCTTGCCAAGAAGAAGTTTGAAGAAGCAGGAATTCCAATGCTGTTATTAGACGGAGATGGATGTGACCGAAGCCACGGCGGAGAAGGACAGACTTCAACAAGACTAGGAGCATTTTTAGAGATGCTTGGAGCTGAAGAAATGGAAGGTGGACAAGATGAGTAAGACATATTACGTTTGTAAATATACACCAATTGAATTATTGCAGGCATTTGGCGGGGAATGTGAGAATTTAAACCAGATGCCGGAAGGATTTGATCTCGCAGATCAGATTGCACATCCAAATATCTGTGGATTTGGAAAAGCTGTCTTAGAAGCAGTTATGACTGGGAAAGTAAAAGAACTGGTTTTAGTAAACTGCTGTGATACTATCCGAAGTGTCTATGATATTCTGGAAGACAGTGGAAAACTTGATTTTTTATATATGATCGATATGCTGCACTGTGACGGAGAATGCAGCAGGGAACGAACTGTTTTACAGTTAAAAGGACTTGCAAGAGCCTATGGAGCCTACAAAGGATCTGAATTTGATCAAAAGAAATTTGTTGAAGCATTTAAAGAACCAGAAAAGCAGAAAGAACCATATATCAGTGTTCTTGGGGCAAGAATGGGAAATGAATTATATGAAATGGTCAAAGAATCCATGCCATATTCAGTGGAGAATGATACTTGTGTCAATAACCGAAGCGTCGGTGAAGTAAAGCCACCAAAGACAGATGATTTTAATGAATTAATGGAATGGTATGCAGCAGAACTTTTAGGACAGACACCTTGTATGCGTATGATGGATAACAGCGGAAGAAAACGTTTGTATAATGATCCAAACTTAAAAGGGATCATTTACCATACGGTCAAATTTTGTGATTTCTACAGTTTTGAGTATGCACAGGTAAAACAAAACATTACAGTGCCGTTATTAAAGATCGAGTCAGACTATACAGTGCAGAGCAGCGGACAGTTACTGACAAGATTAGAAGCATTTGCAGAAAGCATGAATATGGACAATTTAGAAAGTGGTGAGAAGAAAATGGGAAAAGGATATTTTGCAGGAATCGACAGCGGATCTACAAGTACAGACGTTGTTATTTTGAATAAAGATGGAGAAATCGTGACAGGAATCATTCTGCCAACAGGTGCTGGAGCAGCGATGGGAGCAGAACGAGCTTTGGAAGAGGCCCTAAAACAGGCAAAACTTCAGAGAGAAGATATCGATGCTATGGTAACAACAGGATATGGAAGAACGGCAATCACCGATGGAGATAAAAGTATCACAGAGATCACATGCCATGCAAGAGGAGCACATTTCTTAAATCCAGAAGTGAGAACGGTCATTGATATCGGTGGACAGGACAGCAAGGTCATTCGTCTTGACGAAAATGGAGCGGTTGCAAACTTTGTTATGAATGATAAATGTGCAGCTGGAACCGGACGATTTTTAGAGATGATGGCAAGAACAATGGAAATGGATTTGGACCAGATGAGTGAAGCAGGACTTACATACAAAGAAGATATCACAATCTCCAGTATGTGCACGGTATTTGCAGAATCAGAAGTCGTATCCTTGATCGCGCAGAACAAAGAAACCGATGACATTGTTCACGGATTAAATAAAGCCGTTGCATCCAAAACAGCAGCTCTTGCAAAACGAGTTGGAGGAGAAGAACGCTATATGATGACAGGTGGTGTATCTAAGAATAAAGGTCTGGTAAAGACACTGGAAGAAAAACTTGGAACAACTCTTGTGATCAGTGATAAAGCTCAGTTATGCGGGGCACTTGGAGCAGCCTTATTTGCAATGGATATGGTTCAGAAGTAACAAAAGTATGCTATGATAAAGAAAAATAGCTTTGAGAGAAAAGAGTGAATCATAGATGAAAGAATACTACCGAATCGGTGAGACGGCAAGTCTGGTTTGGAAAACAGTTTGCATTATCTTTCGAAGAATATGCATATAGCTACATGAAAGCAGGAGCAAGTGCAGTCGGAGGATGCTGTACGACGGTTGCGAAACATGTGGAAGAAGTTGTGAGAGCAAAAGAGGAGACTTACAAATGCAATCGGCATATATACATTTATATCTGATCATTATAAATATTATAACATTTGCCTTATACGGCCTAGATAAATGGAGAGCGATGACAAGACAATGGCGCATCAGAGAGAAAAAACTGATCGGTTTAGCACTGATCGGCGGTTCGATAGGAGCCATGATCGGGATGACAGTCTTTCATCATAAGACAAGAAAATGGTATTTTAAATTAGGGATTCCTGGAATCTTCGTATTACAGATCATGTTTGCCATACATTTTATATTGAAATCATGATTCCAAAATTGTTTTTAGAATGATATACTAAAATACATAGGGGAAAACATAAAATTTCAAGGGGAATATTAGAATTGGAGATATAAGGCTGCTATATGTGTCTGTTGGTTATGCAAGATTTGACCCGAAGGAAACTATCATAAAAAGCAAGAAGAGAAGAAAGAGTGGGGGAAATGATTCAATATAATATGGACTTTTTGATCGCAGGATTGATATTTCTCTTGATCCTTTTTGTTCATTTTGTAAGATACAAACAATTAACAGGAATTAGTGGAAAGCTTTTCTGGATCTTTATCATTGGAGCTGTGCTATGCAGTATTTCAGATCTGATCAGCTGTATGTTGATCCAGAAGAGGAATCCAGCATATAATTCGCTGATCATTGGGGTTACGACATTTTTATATCTGATGGAAGTATTGATCCCATATGTGTTTTATGGGTTGATACAAATCTTGAGATATTGTGAGCATAAGATGAAAAAAAGAAATATCATGCTTGGTATGATTCCAGTCATTTTTATGGAGTCTCTTGTGATCCTTAATATCTTTCATGGGCAGTTTTTTTATTGTAATACAAATGGAGAATATTTATATGGGCCATGGTATTTGATGATATATATCTATACGTTCTTTTTTGTTGTGATAGCAATGTATAATTTCATTTTCCATCAAGATGAGTATGGGAAAAATGAACTTCGTGCTGTTTGGGAATTTGTTGTAGTTGGATTCGTATGTACAGCGATCGAGGCTGTTTATTCACAATATTTGTTGACGGAATTTGGTCTGATCATTGGTATTTTTATTGTATTTTGGACACTTTATAATCCACAGACAGTTGTTGATAGTCTAACGGGCGTATTTGCCAAAGGATATTTAAATCAGTGGATTCCAGAACAGATGAAACGAGGACAGAAATTCCATGTATTACAGATCAGTATATGGAAGTTAAAACAGGTGAATAAATTATATGGAAACAGTGTAGGAGACAAGTTGCTGATCGATGTTGCAGATGAATTAAATCAGATTACAGAGGGAAATTATATTTTTCGAATTCATGGGAATCAGTTTTTGATCTTTTCTATGAGTCAAGCAGATTATGAAAAAACAAAACAAGAAGTAATGGAGCTGTTTCAGACACCATTTGATATTGGAGATGAGATGATTGATTTTCCAGCAACGATCTGTGGAATAACAGATGCTGAAGAGCTTGTGGACAATGATATGATGTTGGCATACCTTGAATATCTGATCTTGTTAAAACCAAAATCAGATAAGACAACGTTGATAGAGAATAGCGAAACAACAAGACAGGGATTCTTATATGAACAGCGTGTGAAGAAATATATGAATACTGCGATTGAGGATGATCTGTTCGAAGTATATTATCAGCCATTATATTCGGTAAAAGATGGCCATTATGTGACAATGGAGGCATTAAGTCGTTTAAAACATCCAACCTTGGGAATGATCCCGCCAGATATCTTTATTAATCTTGCAGAGAAGAATGGACAGATCATTGAACTTGGAAAGCTGCAATTTCGAAGAATCTGTCGCTTTATGAAGAGTCATACGGCACTTATGAAACAGATTGGAAGCATCAAGATCAATCTTTCACCATTAGAGTTGTTGAAAACTGGATATAGTCAGGAACTGTTTAAGATCATCAATGAATTAGAACTTCCATACAGCTGGTTTCAGTTTGAAGTGACAGAAACAGTTGCAACAGAGTACAGTGAGGAATTATACAAGACAATTTCAGATTTTCGAGAAGTTGGAATCGAAATCTGTCTGGACGATTTCGGATCAGGGTATGCGAATTTGAATACTATTTTGAAATTGCCATTTTCAACAGTGAAACTTGATCATTCTATGTTAGATGGTATTTGTGAAGACCAGCAGATCGCATTATTATACAAGAATATGGTATCGATCTTGCAGAATCTTGGGCATAAAGTTGTTGCAGAAGGTGTAGAGACACAAAAAGAAGTTGCACTATTAGAAGAATGGGGTGTAGACTTGATTCAAGGATATTATTATACAAGACCGTTAAGTAGAGATGATCTTCTTTCATTTAAAGTAAGTTAAAAAGAAGTTTTATCATGTTTTCCAAGTATAAATATATTGATTTCACAAGATGATTATGATAAAATCATCAAGGAAAAATGCAGAAAATAAGGCATTGCAATGGAGCAGTGCCTTATTTTTGAGCCTATTAAATTTTTGAGTTTAGAAAGAGAGATACTATGAAAGAAAAGAAAAAAATGTCTTTGGCAATGCAGATTTTCATTGCGTTAGTCTTAGCTATCGCAGCAGGACTTCTGATGCAGAATCATGCAACATTTGCAAACACGTATATCAAACCATTTGGAACAATCTTCCTGAATCTTGTAAAATTCATCGTCGTTCCAATCGTATTATTCTCTATTATGTGTGGAATCATTTCTATGCGTGATATCAAGAAGGTTGGATCTATCGGATTAAAAACAGTTGTATATTATATGTGTACAACAGCATTTGCGATCACGATCGGTCTGATCGGGGGAAACCTTTTTAAAGGAATGTTCCCAGTTATCGCAACAACAAACTTGTCTTATAAAATGGGAGAAACAACATCTTTAATGGATACACTTGTAAATATCTTCCCATCAAACTTTGTATCACCAATGGTTGAAGCCAATATGTTACAGGTTATCGTTATGGCGGTTTTACTTGGATTCGGAATCATCCTGATCGGAGAAGAACAGAACCATCGTCTGGTTACAGCATTTAATGATCTGAATGCAGTCTTCATGAAATGTATGGAAATGATCTTAAAATTATCACCAATCGGTGTATTTTGCTTATTATGTCCAGTAATCGCTGAAAACGGAGCAATGATCATCGGATCTTTAGCAATGGTATTATTAGCAGCATATATCTGCTATATCGTACATGCAGTTGTTGTTTACTCTATGGCAGTCAAAACAATGGGTGGATTAAGTCCATTACAGTTCTTCAAAGGAATGTTACCAGCAATCATGTTCGCATTTTCCAGTGCATCATCTGTAGGAACACTTCCGATCAACTTAGAATGTGTAGAAAAATTAGGATCAGATCGTGAGATCGCATCTTTTGTACTTCCATTAGGAGCAACGATCAATATGGACGGAACAGCCATTTATCAGGGCGTTTGTGCAATTTTCATTGCATCTTGTTACGGAATTAACTTAACGCTATCTCAGATGTTAACAGTCATTTTAACAGCAACTTTAGCATCCATCGGAACAGCAGGAGTTCCAGGAGCTGGAATGGTCATGCTGGCTATGGTATTAACATCTGTAGGACTTCCAGTAGATGGTATTGCGTTAGTTGCAGGAGTTGACCGTATTTTTGATATGGGACGTACTACTGTTAATATTACTGGAGATGCTAGTTGTAGTATTATTGTTTCTAATTTAGAGAAGCGACGTGAAGCTAAATTAGCTAAGGAATTATAATTTGTATCTTGGTCAACTGAAGTTTTTCAGTATATGATAAAAAATAAATGATCGTCTGGAAAGACAGCTAGAGAATTTTCTAATGCTGTTTTTCCAGACGATTATTTTTTATTTCATAGGAAATTTTGATGAAATCCCCTATGAAATAAAAAATTTTAAAAAAATTAGCACTCATCTCTTGACAGTGCTAATAATAGGTGTTATATTACAACTAGAGCAAGAGGGAAGGGCTTAAGAGAGAAGCCAAAGAACCGAAGGCCCAACAAGATACAACAAGTCGTATTGAGAACTTCTCAATACGCTTCACATAAAAGGCAAGTGTCAGGAATCCAAACCTGACACGCCAAAACATTATTATAAAGAAAAAGGAGAGATGACTTATGATGATGCCTAGTATTTTTGGAGGAAACTTATTTAACGACGACTGGATGGATTTTTCTTTCCCAGATATTGATAAAGAACTGTATGGTAAACACGCAAAGAACCTGATGAAGACAGATGTGAAGGAAAAAGACGGTAACTACGAAGTAGCGATCGACCTTCCAGGATTCAAGAAAGATGAAATTACAGCGGAACTGAAAGATGGTTATTTAACGATCAGTGCAGCCAAAGGACTTGATAAAGACGAGAAAGACAAAGAAGGTAAATACATCCGCCGTGAGCGTTATGCAGGCAATATGAGCAGAAGCTTTTATGTTGGAAAAGATATCACAGAAAAAGATATCCACGGTAAATATGAGAATGGTATTCTGATGCTGGATATTCCGAAGAAAGCTCCGGAGAAGAAAGTGGAAGAAAAGAAATTCGTCACGATCGAAGGATAAAAGAACTTTCCCCGGGATGATCAGATTCCCGGGGAATTCTTTATATCTGAGGAGAGAAAGGAAAAGAAGGTGAAACAAAATGGCAGCAAAACGTGATTTATATGAAGTTCTTGGAATCAGCAAAACTGCAGATGAGAAAGCCATCAAGAAGGCTTATCGTAAACTGGCAAAAAAATATCACCCAGATATGAATCCTGGAGATAAAACAGTAGAACAGAAATTCAAAGAAGTGACGGATGCCTATAATATTTTAAGTGATCCTGAGAAACGAAAACTGTACGATCAGTATGGCCATGCTGCCTTTGACGGAACCGGTGCAGAATCTGAATTTTATAAAAATTATCAGAACTATGGTGGAAATCATGGAGGATATCAGGAGTTCCATTTTGAAGGTGGAGATGGTGATGATATCTTTAGTGATATCTTCGGAAGTATGTTCGGAGGTAGCAACAGAAGTAAAGGATTCCATCGAAGCAGTTTCCATCAGGGTGGTTTTGGATCTTCTGGTGGATTTGGTGGCAGTGGATTCAGAAGTGGTTCATTTAAACAGAAAGGTTCTGATGCTCATGCCGATATTTCCATCAGCTTTGACGAAGCAGTAACTGGCTGTGATAAAGTCATTCATCTGCAGGATCAAAATGGTGTAACCCAGTCACTGCAGGTTCACATTCCAGCCGGAATTGATACTGGAAAAAGCGTCCGTTTAAGAGGAAAAGGTAATCCAGGAATGGGCGGTGGAGAAGCAGGAGATTTATTCCTGAAAGTAACCGTTGGTGAAAAACCAGGATTTGAACGAAAAGGAAATGATGTGTATACAACGATCAATGTTCCGTTTAGCACCGCAGTATGTGGAGGAGAAGCTGTGATCAAAACATTATATGGAAATGTTATTTGCAAGATCAAAGAAGGAACTCAGTCAGGATCTAAGATCAGACTACGTGGCAAAGGTATGCCACTGATGAAGAATCCATCCCAGAAAGGAGATCAATACGCAGTAGTTCAGATTCAAGTTCCAAGAAATGTTTCACAGCAGGCAAAAAATAAATTAAAAGAATTTGATAGTTTATGTGGTGGAAGAGGAAAAGTCGCTTATTAAGCATGAAGTTTTTTGATAATAAATAAAAAGACGATGATCTGTGATAAGAAATGCATTTTAAAAATGCAGAAAAAACAGATAATCGCCTTTTTGTCTTTCGTAAATATAAGTAATAAGGTAAAATAGAACCATATACGAAAGAAGGTGGGAATAAGATGGATGCATCAGAGAAGATGAAATACAAATTAGCAAATGGAATGAAAGAATTACTGGTACATACTCCAGTAGACAAGATCACGGTCAAACAGATTGTAGATCAGTGTGATGTAACTCGTCCCACTTTTTACCGACATTTTAAAGACAAATATGATCTGATCAACTGGTATTTTGATGTGTTGGCACAGATGTCATTTAAACAGATGGGTATCAGTATGACGTTGAGGGAAGGTCTTATTAAGAAGTTTGAATTCATCAAAGGTGAAGGACAATTTTTTGCTGCAGCATTTTCAAGTGAAAGTCAGAATTGTCTGATGGAGTACGATTATCAGTGTATTTATCAGTTTTATTGTGATATCATTCACAAACAGGGCGCTGATAAAATTCCAGAGGAATTAGAATTCTTATTGAGAATGTATTGCAGAGGGTCGATTGCAATGACTGTAGAATGGGCGACAACAGGAATGAAGATGTCACCGGAACAGCTGGCAGATCAGCTGATCGAAGCGATGCCACCGAAACTTTATGATTTATTTAAAGATATATAAAGATAAGAAAATGTTACACTTTTGATAATGTGTAACATTTTTTACATTTTGCCAAATGTGTAACTTGTTTTCGTGAAAAAACAATTTTATAATAAAGATAGTTAAAAAAATGTCAAGGAAAAAAGGAGTGTACAAAATGGTAAATCGTATCGTATTAAATGAAACATCATATCACGGAGCAGGAGCAATTCAGGAGATCGCAACAGAAGCAACAAAACGTGGATTCAAAAAAGCGTTTGTCTGTTCTGATCCAGATCTTGTAAAATTCGGAGTTACAAAGAAAGTAACAGATGTCTTAGATAACGCAGGACTTGCTTATGAAGTATATTCACAGATCAAACCAAACCCAACGATCGAAAATGTACAGACAGGAGTTGCAGCATTTAAGGCAGCAGAAGCTGACTATCTGATCGCAATTGGTGGTGGATCTTCCATGGATACAGCAAAAGCTATCGGAATCATCATCAACAATCCAGAATTTGAAGATGTAAGAAGCTTGGAGGGAGTTGCAGATACTAAGAAGCCTTGTGTACCAATCATCGCAGTACCAACAACAGCCGGAACAGCAGCTGAAGTAACGATCAACTACGTAATCACAGATGTAGAAAAGAAACGTAAATTCGTATGCGTAGATCCACATGACATTCCAGTTATCGCAGTGATCGACCCAGAAATGATGTCTTCTATGCCAAAAGGATTAACAGCAGCAACAGGTATGGATGCATTAACACATGCGATCGAAGGATACACAACAAAAGCAGCATGGGAAATGACAGATATGTTCCATATCAAAGCGATCGAACTGATCTCTGAGAACTTAAGAGGAGCAGTTGAAAATACACCAGAAGGAAGAGAAGGAATGGCAATGGGACAGTACATTGCAGGAATGGGATTCTCAAACGTAGGACTTGGAATCGTACATTCTATGGCTCACGCATTAGGTGCAGTTTATGACACACCTCATGGAGTAGCTAATGCAATCTTACTTCCAACAGTTATGGAATACAATGCAGATGCAACAGGAGACAAATACAAATATATCGCAAAAGCAATGGGTGTTGAAGGTGTCGAAGATATGACACAGGAAGAATACAGAAAAGCAGCCGTTGATGCGGTTAAGAAATTATCAGCAGATGTCGGAATACCAGCAGACTTAAAAGAAATTGTAAAAGAAGAAGATTTACAGTTCTTAGCAGAATCAGCTTATGCAGATGCATGTGCACCAGGAAATCCTAAAGATGCAAGTGTAGAAGATATTATTGGATTATATAAATCTTTATTATAATTTATAGAGAGAAAATAAATAAAAAGGTATTGAATTCCAATTTAGACAGAAAAGGAATTCAGTACCTTTTTGTTAGTTTATAAGAATTTTACAGCTGTTCCATAAACAATGATCTCAGCTGCGCCCTGCATAACTGCGGAAGAAGAATACCTGACATTAATAACAGCATCAGATCCCATATTTTGAGCATCTTCGATCATTCGATCAGTTGCAAGATCTCTGGCTTCATTCATCATTTTCGTATAGGATTTTAATTCTCCACCAACGATGGATTTGAAACCTTGTCCCAGATCTTTTCCGATATTTTTTGATTGAATCGTACCTCCTTTGGTAACGGATGGATATATGTTAGTTTTATTTTACTATAGTGGATGAATTATGACAATAAAATAAAAATAGATGTTGACAAGAAAGGATAAATACGATAATATGTTATCTGTTCCGAAAAAATAAATATGCGATAGTGGCGTAGTTGGTAACGCGCGACCTTGCCAAGGTCGAGACCGCGGGTTCGAGCCCCGTCTATCGCTCTT